>Ga0325414_1001005_pt1 | contig 25965 bp, 19 predicted proteins | sample PopdelMetagenome_8_FD_206183 | JGI IMG/M metagenome (GOLD analysis project Ga0325414, IMG submission 206183) | Populus deltoides microbial communities from Bellville, Georgia, United States - Leaf-PdKOR-R3 | ecosystem: Host-associated > Plants > Phyllosphere > Phylloplane/Leaf | place: USA... | reverse complement strand
ATGTATAAAAATTAAATCCCAATCCTAATATTATATTTCTATACAAAATTCTCAATACTAGGAAAAATTCTTGTGATGGTTTTAAAATTAAACTAACATTTTATATTAAGAAATTAAAAAGCTAATTTTTATCCACTAATTGAAGAACATTAAGAGAAAAATGGATGCACATGAATTCTTACAGGCTACTCAAAATAGTACACATTAATTTGATAGGTTCACGTTTCTTCAAATCAATTTCTAAGAAAAAAAATAAAAAAAACGGTTGCTGACAGTTAATTTTTGAAGAGACACGTTCCTTTGCAATCTTCCTATTTAAAATCAACTGTGTGGCATACCCTTCCCCTTCCTCACCCTTTGCAACGAAATGTATCCTTCAATTTCCAGTGAGTTCCAAAAGGAGCCATCACATGCAACATCATCGGCACCACCGCAGCCACATTTTTTCAATTTTGAAGACGCCGTGGCTACTGGAATCCCAGTCCCTTTAGCGAATCAAAATAATCCTGATCCAAGTCCTCCTCTCCCGCTCAACAATGCCAGCCATTCTCTTTCTTCAGGGCCTTGGTCCACTAGTCTCTGTGGTTGTTTTAGCGATCTTAATAGCTGTGAGTACTTTTCACGTACACATACGTATACAGTCATTATGGATGGACCGTGTTACAGTTTTTAGATGTCACCAAAAGTTTATTTTCAAAGCACTTGTGTGGTGCCATTGCGTGGTAATTAAGTTAATAACGTGTAAAAGTAATTAAGAGTGTTTTGGAAACCACTAGATTCTACTACACCATTGCAATTCTAAGATTTAAAGTTTGTTTTCAATGGATTTTTCAAAATCGCATGAACGCTGGTGCCAAAAATCAGATTCTGAAGATTAAATGGCCATGTAAATCGAACCTGATGTTATATGTTTATACATAGGAATCCTCTTCAATGACATAAATGGTGCTATATATCATGTGTTTTTTTTTTCTCTTGCAAAAATTAAGTAGTGTCGAGAAATAAGTAAATTTTGAGTATTTAGCTCTTCAAATATAACGTGAACATGTATATATAAAACAGATGCGGTTAAATTAAGATTTCCAAAAATGCTAGTTGAACATGTATATCTTTTTCTCTTTTTTTTTTGGTGATTGAGATCTTACTTCAATTTGCCAAATCTTTTTCTACTAGCATGTAGTGTGATTTCTTCTGCTTTCCTTTCTCTCATTATTGTAGCCATATAATATTCTGGATCTTGCAAGGAAGAAGTATGAGTATTTACAACGGACTATTGTCCTGCAGGTTGCTTAACATGCTGGTGTCCATGTGTTGCTTTTGGACGAATTGCAGAAATTGTTGACAGAGGATCAACTTGTAAGTTCTGAAAATTAAAATGAATTTAATTAATGCTGATTACATTGGTTTTTTTTTTTGTAAGAATTGACTGTTTCTTAACTAATTAAGGTGAAATATGCAGCATGTGGAATGAGTGGAACCCTTTATACACTAATACTATGTTTGACTGGGTGCTCTTGTTTGTACTCGTGCTTTTATCGATCTAAGTTGAGAGGGCAGTTTTTCTTGGAGGAAAGCCCATGCACAGATTGTTGTGTCCATTGTTTTTGCGAGGAATGTGCTTTGTGTCAAGAGTACAGAGAGCTCAAGAACCGCGGCTTCGACTTGTCTATTGGTGACCCCCTCCCTCCTCTTTTTTGGAGAAATTAATAGTGTTGTTTTGTTTTTCTCTTGTATTTTTATCTGGCTCACTTCTTCTGTTTCTGATGGAAAAGGATGGCATGGGAACATGGAAAGGCAGAAAAGATTAGCTGCCACTGCTCCTCCAACTGAAGAAAGGATGACGAGATAGATGACTTGAAGGAAGGGAAACCAATGCTCCAATTTTATTTATTTATTGCTCCCTGAATGGACAAACCTTCTTACGATTTTATTCTGCACATTGAGCAGTACATGCCTTTGTTACGTGGAAGATCCGTAAATGTACAAGAAAGTGCAGCAACACCCTGTAATTAATGCTCAAGTTTTACCCGCAAGTCCATAAAGAAAAAGGTTATGCGAAGAGGATTACGATATTTGGGCTGTGTTCTCAAACAAAAAAGGTTCATGTACTGCAGGCTCTCGCTTATAAAAATATTCCAATTGAGAACCTTATGTGTTGGCGTTTTGTCATCAGAGCAAATTGAACCAAGACATCAGCCAATCTTAATCATCCTCTGTTTCGTAAGGGGAGCAAGCTGCATATTGTTAATCTTTTTGAGCTACCATAACTGACTGCTCTATAAATATGTTGAGATGCTGTTAGGATCAAACATACATCCTGATGAAGAGAAAATCACAGCAAGACAAAGAAGAAGGCTTCAACTATGCTTACGTCCAGGATTATATATATATATATATAGAGTAAAAAAAAAAATTCAAGAATTAATACATTTATGGAAAACCTTCAATCCCATCTCAAACACATCCAAAACCTCTTAACATTCTAATATTAGAATACAAATCATACTCGAGAAATAAGACGCTTAATTATTTTGTCAAAACAGCAACAGAATCATAAGTGCTCTTGGAGAAAGCTATAAATGAACTTCAAAATAACTTTATCTTCTTTTATTTATAGCGAAGATGGATGTTCTTTTTAACTTGCAGCTCTTCAAAAACTACTGTCACCTGAAACAAAACAGCAATTCACTACAGCTTTCCATCGCCTCCTCCATCTTTATTAAGATTCAAGCACTTGTATGACTAAAAGCCAATTCTCAACCAGGCAAACACCTCATCAAAACCCATGAATTATTCTTTGACGCGAGAAAAGAAGCAAGATTATGATGAAGGTTGTCATAGCGGTCATACACCCTCTCTGTTCTACTCTTTTTTTCTCTAGAAGAAGAAGACATCGATTTATCCCAGAAAGGCAAAAAAGGTACCCAAAAACATAAAGAAGGTAGGGATCGTCATGATCGCCAATATACTACCGAGTTAGGAAACGATTTAATCACGATCTCATCCGGATGTTTTATGATCTTGCTTCGTAAATAAAACTGTACTATTTGAATCACGCGTTTCTAATAACCTTGCTTATATTATAGGTGTGTCTATTTGTAAATATGACATCTCCGAACCACTAGACCCAGGAGGAGCCTTTACCGTGTCGATTTGATTTGATTAGAATTATTTCTCGAACAAGAAATAGTACAATTCGAATTTCCTCCAGGCACACCTAGTGAAAAAAATTATTCCCATTCATATGCCATGTGCAATAGCATCTATCTGATCATGGCTTCATTTTTATCCTTCTCTCCAACCCGCTGCGGAATACCAAGGAGGTGGACTGCTCAGCAGTCAGCAAGGCTCGGACACATTCCATGTGCAAAAGGATATATGGCTTCCAAGTTGCAGGGCTCGCAAGATTTGCTTGCCTAGCAGTATCCATACACTTCTTATCTTTCCCTTTGTCATGTATTCTGTACATGACAACAGCTGGATATTCTTTCCCAAGAAAAGAGACTCAATTCAAGAACCCTTTCACTTATACACGAATATTCACTTTATTACTCTCGTGAACTCTCTTGATGACTATAATTTGCTATGGTGCATCACATTATATATCATTTGCTTGCATGCACGCTGCTGTAAAATAGAATTTCAGTAACTATAACTACATTATTATAGGTATTTTTATCAATTATCTTTAAAGATATTTATATCAATTTTATTAACAATTAATAGACGTTTATCTAGAGATATTTGTTTCAAAGGCCATTAAAATTTAATGAAATTTAAAAATAAATGCTTTTATATCCAATATTGATAAAAATATACTACAATTAAAAAATACCGTTAAAAATCTACAGTAATGACAGTTATAAAATCCCATTATTCTTCTATACACATATCACAACATTTATTTGAGTAATTTTTAAAAACAAATTAAATCCATCAAAAATTAATTTTGTTGTGATGACATAAGACATAAATAAAAGGGAGTGCCAATACTCTAGGAACAGGAACATTATATATTTAATTTGATGCAAAAGCAAGCTTGTTAAATTAAATTTAGTGGAAATTAACCATGATCGTAACTTTCCCTTTAGGCGTCATGCACTATTAATTTCAAGTGTTTCGTAGAAATCTTATGGCAATTGATCTTGAAATATCTTTTCAGGAATAATTAAGATAGCAAAATGTTCTGATATTATTTAAGAAATTTGAACATGACACCTAAAAAAAAAAAATGATAACCATACACTTAAATTTGAATCCAATGAGTTATAATATGAAATTATATCTTATCAGTCCATTAATTACACTGGAATGTTACCTAAATACTCTATTTAAAATATAATTTAATATAAAATATTTATATAAATATTGCCTAAGATTTTAAGGTAAGCAACTCAAAGAAATCAACATCCTCTTTATATCTAGGTAAATATAAAAGAGAATTATGAGAAATGTAGTTTAATTAGTAAGGTTTTGGATTTATTTTTTAAAGGTTACCAGTTCGAATACCACAAACCTTAAAATTATTGGAAATTTACATGATTGTTAATTTCAGGATCTCGAAAGATTAGTTGCGCATAAGCTCATATATATATATATATATAAAAGAGTTGTGCACCAATTAAGTTGCGTGGAGCCATTGTCCAGTGACTAATGAGTGACGCGTAGTGCTGCTTTTTTTTTCCTTCTATAATGTCGGTATTATCCCTTAAATCTACCATACCTATGCGTGCTAAGTTATGGTCCAACAAGATGCCCGAACCCGAGCTGTGTGCACTGAATGTGAATGTTTAAAAAGACTTGACAAGCAAATGCCTTTGACCAAACTACTATGGTTATGGGTCCTGAAAGAGATGTTATGAAGAATGAAGTGCATGTTCCATGGCAGTCCTAAGAACAGGGAATTGAAGGGCTGCTGCTGCTAAAAAGTTGCTTTTGTCGACATGCCCTCTCGATCCAAGGCCACACATGACACGTACTCTTCCTTTCAGTGGGAGAAAAAAAATCCAGAATGCTCCACTTTAACTTGTGAGAAATTTGTCCCAACAGTTGTTTCGAAAAGATGTTATTGGGAGGCAGCCAAAAGTTACGTTGATGGCTTTTATGACTCCACTACATCCAATATATATGCTTTTGTTTCTCTAAATGTCAACAATGTCATGCCACGCACTAGGGAATATTTCTTAGTGCTAAGTGCTCTTCTTCCTTGTGCAAATGTTTTGCATATAACTCGCGTGACCTTCGATTTTTTAGTACACCCAGCTCTCTAGCTGAATTTTTCTTCTTCTTTCAGGCCCACCAAAACCCCTGGTTTAAAATCACATTTTGTTTGATAAAATGTATTCCCATGGCAAGGATGAAAAAAAATATCATTGCTGGCCACACCAAGTACATAGTTTAATTGGAACCCATCACTCTTCCTCAAAAAAAAAAAGAAAAAAGAAAGGGTTACATCAATGATGGCCTTGGCTAGCATAATTGACGCAAATATCGTTCAGCGAGAGTCAAATATTATCATGGCCTGCCACATGTAAAATATAGAACTACAAAAGAAAAATAAAAAGACATATTGTACTGGTATAATCATGATATTACAATTCTTAAATTGCAAGTCAAATATTGTAACCCTATATAAAACGGCAAGTTTTTGATGGTTTCCTACACACCTAAATCCGAACGACTTGTTTAGAATTTCCACTCCTTTTTGGTAGGCTGGAACAGCCCACTAACGTGCAAGGGCACGACAACAAAACATTATGATTAACGTAACCTTACTTTTTTAATTTAAACTTGAGAGGGAGGAGCTCTAGCCAGGAGGCAGGAGCACAGCCCCCGGCCCCAACCCATACCTGAATCTCGTGAAGACATGTGTCCATTTTTAATTGCCTACTTGCCTAGAAACAGTGGGATAGGTCAGCCCTTATCTTTTTACCCTCCTATATATACACACAGCGCTAGGAAGTGTAAGGGACAGCGCAGTACTTGTGTGTGACCTAAAAACCCTCAAAGATTCTTGCTCTTCATTTTCACTCCTCCATCTCATGAGAACTAGAAGAATGGCTGCAGCTAAAGTTGGTTCAAATTTAAGACGTAAGATTGGCAAAGACTGTCATCAGCATGGGGTTGTAGCCGAGGAAATTGATGGCCTAATCAAAGCGTACGAAGATGGGCGAGTGGAGAGACCGCAGATTGTTCCATGTGTCACAAGTACTTTAGCTCCCGGGCTCGGTGTGACTTCACGGGACACAGTCATTGACAACTTCACAAACATTTGGGCACGTTTTTATGTCCCAATTAAGTTCCATGGTAAGCTGCCTTTAGTTGTATATTTCCATGGAGGTGGGTTTTGTGTAGGCTCAGCTGCTTGGAGTTGCTACCATGACTTCCTAGCAAGGCTAGCTGCTAAGGCCAATTGCATAATCATGTCAGTTAATTACCGTTTAGCCCCTGAAAATCCTCTCCCAGCAGCCTATGATGATGGAATTAAGGCTCTAATGTGGTTAAAACAACAAGCTCTTTGTGTTTGTACTGATAATTGGTGGGCTAGTCAATGGAATTTCTCCGACGTCTTTCTAGCTGGAGATAGTGCTGGTGCCAACATAGCCTTCAACGTCATCACAAGACTTGATTCCTTTAATGCAGGACAAACTGCTGCAGCCATAAAGCCATTAACTCTGAAAGGCATTATCTTGATTCAACCATTTTTCGGAGGAGAGGCACGTACTCATTCAGAAAAACACTCTGTACAATCACCTCGCTCGGCGCTTAACTTGGCAGCCTCTGATACATATTGGCGATTAGCTTTGCCTTGCGGCGCTAACCGGGACCATCCATGGTGCAACCCTCTAGCAAAAGGGTCACTGAAATTGGAGGATTTTGTGAGATTTCCAATTATGGTATGCATATCAGAGATGGACATTTTGAAAGACAGGAGCTTGGAGTTTGTTGCTTCTTTGGGCAGAGCAGGTAAGAGAGTGGAGCATGTGGTTCATAAAGGTGTAGGGCATGCATTTCAGATTCTAAGCAAGTCTCAGCTCTCACAAACTCGAACATTGGAAATTATGGCACGGATCAAGGGCTTCATTAGTGGAATATGATCCCCTCCCTCAGCCACAATACACAGAATTCTATTTAGGAAAAAAAAGAGAGAGAGATTAATTCTCAATTGTAGTAATATTATATTAATTAATCTTCCCAGCGTTGACATTAGGGTCTACGTATATGTAACTGTAGCCCATTATGCGTGTGTTGTAGTGCATGTCAATATAACGTATGATTGTTATACTTATGCATATTGATTTTACTATCTATCTCGATGCAAAGGTCAATGCTTTCAGTGCCACAAAAAAGAATTAGGCTATAGCCACTGTCGTGCATGTCAGTCGGTCAAGAAAGAGGAAAACGAAAGAAGAAATGTTAGATAGTCACATTGCATTTAGTCGACAAAATTGAACAGATCATAAAATGAAAAGCAAAACCAATTTAAATAGTAAATTAATTAAGAATGAATGTCTTATTCCACTTATCCGAGTATATATATAATTAATTTACGATAAGAAAACATAAAGGAAGTGGCTCATGATATATATAGTGGACTATGCCTTTAATTTCTAGTGTGACATAATAATTAATTAAGAGTGGTTTAGAATAAGAAGAAGAGTATAAAAGACAGGTTACCATGACTGCTTTCCTCCATAATGAGGCCAGTCTAGAAGTAAAATTATATATATATATGATCTAAGTTTGTTTGTTTGGGGCAGGTGCATAAAGGCCTAAATATTCTTTTCTCGGAAGGAATTATCCAAAATAAAGAACATATAATAAATTATTATATTTCGAAAAAAATTATAAGGAAAATTGCATGCGATTTTCTATTTGAAAAATTATAAATAAATTGAATTCAAAAAAATATAATTTAAATCATTTTATTTTTTTATATTATTTTTATTTCCAAGTAAATGAGTATTTTGAAAATTTTATTTTTTAGATTAAATTTCTTCCAGGTTGAGTTCTGATTTATTTTTGAATAATTTTAAGAAATTTAGAATCCAATTCTCAATTCTCAGAATGATTTTAAACTTGAAATTTCATTAAAAACTTTGAATTAACTTATTCCATACAAGTTATATAATATTGTGCTGAGAGATAAGAGGCATTGCGGCTAAAATGGTTATTTTAATCTGGTTCATTAATTGTGTGTGGAGAAGGTGGTATGGATGAAGGTTTTAAGAGGATTTATAGCCAATTAAAGGTTGGAGGGATCAAGCGTCTAGTCAAGGCTGCTGTGTGGGAAGTACTGTCTTGATGTAAAGTTTGGTTTTGCTGTAAGATCATGTAAAATATAAACCAGACGTTAATACCAAAATCTCCATGTTCTCGTCATTTTATAGAAGCTGTAAAAGGGTCTTTTCATGCACATTGGTTCTTCAGGGTTGATCTTCAAACCTTCTTGCTTAATTTATGCGACATATTTGCATTTTTAGATGTATAATAATGTTACTACGTACTTTCTAAACCTAAAATGGTTATTTTTATTGATCAACAGAAATGATGCCCTGCATTTGCCCACTTTCTTTGTGTTGTTTCTTGTTATTTTAATTCTGTAAACTTGAAAAGTCGTTTCTTACAGTTAATTGGGTTCTTCGGTACTATTACTAGAATGCTAGGATAATTGGGCTCTTTGTAGATTTCTCGAGAACTTGAAGCTTTTGTTCGGTCTTGAAAATTGCTAAGATGATTTACACGAAAGATTCTTTCCACTTGAGACTGCCATCTAGATATTAAAAAATATTACTGTTTAAGTCTCGATCCGACTTCTGCCTGTCATCTTGCCACCACTTCTTTTCGCCATTAAATTCTGAGTTTTAATAAATAGAGCTCAAGTGGTGTTCAGGCTTCAAATCTATTACTTTCTTTGCAATGCGTTCTGCAATAGCAGAGTGTGAACTGGCTATACAAGCACCAAGAAGAACCGTCTAAAGAGATGGGTCATCTCTGCAATCTGCTATCTCTATCAAGTTTTCTGCTTCTTCTAGCAAACCAACATGGCCTAAAAGATACATCCTGCAATCGTGATGCTTCATTCCTGATTTAACGTCATGTGCCTCAGTCATTGCGGCTTAATCCCTTCTTCAATGGTCTCATCAAATAATTGAAAAGGGCTCCTCCTGCAGCAGCACTCGCAATGTTGAATTGATATTTTCTCTAATAAACCACTTCACCCTCACATTCAACAACAAAAAATTCAGTGCCTAAATCAATTAACCTTGCAATAAAAAGGCTCCTCCCACAACAGCATTGGCGACGTTGAGCTCGTGGCCGTGGTTTTTGATGTTGAAGTCGAGAGGGAGGCGAAGACAATGGTTTTTAGATCCGGAGTGGTGAGGCTGAGAGAGGAAGCAACGATTTAGGAGAGAGGTTTCTAAATTTGTGAGAGAGAATAAAGGAGAAGAGGTTAAAGAGAATGGCTGCTTATAAGGGTTGATGACGGGGCAAATATGATGACGTGGCATCTATTTTAATAGAGCCAAATTATAGCTTATAGGATGCGACCACCTTTGAGTGCTTTTAAATTTCCCGCGAGCCCATTGAACGCCTAGTTATTTTATGTGGGCTTGGCTTTTTGTGAAAAAAAGTTGGGTAATGGGTAGTCAATACAATACGGGCCTAACTCAATTATCTCCTCGGCCGTTTAAATGCCATTTGGTTTGAATATTATGGGCCTTAATCGGGCTACCTCGACATGTAAGGGCAGGTGAGAGAGTATCCTGATTAATAGGTTAGTTTAATCGGAAAGTTTTTATTTTATTTTATGAATTTTTCAAATTTTCAAAATCAGTCAATGGAATGTTCCATCTGTGGTTGTGTATATATTTCCTTATGGTTGGGGTTACTGGGAAAACAAAAACTCTGATATTTAAATCAATTTGATTTTTTTGTGAAGTAGGTTAGAAAAATAAAGATCATGAATTGTGTCTTTTTGTTGGGTGTAGAAATCAATCCCCTTCTTCACCTGCCCTCTGAATTTTTATTAAAAAACTATGACAATTACCTGGCTGACCCAGGCCTGGATAAGGCATTTTGGCCCTTTTTTGTAACCAATGTGGAAGATCTGTTACTTGATATATTGCTGATGAGTATAAATATTTACACACACACCCGGGCCTGGATCAGGTTTTAGCTATATATATATATATATATATATATATATATATATATAAATGCTTAGGAGGGCATACCCCTTGGTTCTGTCCAAGTAATAACTACTATATTTGATATTATAACAAATATTTTTCACGTTAAAAAAGCAATAGCAAACACCAACTAAATGGTCTAGAAAGTGACTGACATTAGATTTCAATTTTCTTTTAGTTAAAATTTAAATTTATTTTTGCTTCATTTTAATATACTGATATAAAAAATTTAAACATTACCTCATTCCTAAACACGTTACTTAGACCATGTCAGGCCATACGTTCAGTTCACTGTTTTGGGCTCCCCTCCTTAAAACGGAAGTAGTTTCATGAAAAATATCTTTCTTATGGAAAAAGGATACAAAGAAAGGGGGAACGGGGGGGATACAAAGAAGGCAAAAACAATATTTCTCGGGGGGGTTATTAGAGGGGGGAAAAATATTAGGGCGGTTCAGGAGCCAAAATAAAAATAGCTTTTTACATGCCAGTCACAACTCACAAGAGATACAATTGCCTGCCACTCGAAACGTTAGCAAAGACGAAACTGATTCGATGAGCAGAAATTATGGCAACTCCAACAAGGGTCTTCACTTCAGGACAACATGGGGTTCACAACGAGATTCCAATCTTACAAAGAGTCTGACTAGCTAGACATCATGACACTATCAATAGTCTGAAGAGCTTGGTTTGCGAAAAAACGGACATCGACATCTGGGTCCTCACTGAGCTCAACCAAACAGGGACGGATTGTCTTCTCTGCAACCTGGGGGAACATAATTTACAGCCCAATGAGGTTTGAAAAGTGAAAGGACACCCATGGACAACATAACCAGTACTTGCATAAAACGATGAACAGATAGAAAAGGAAAAAAAGTATAATATTGGCTGAAAAGAAAAGACTTACAGACTGATCAACTATTGGAATGAGGGATTGCAGCACCTTCGCCACATTGAACTTGATGTTTGACACCCTGCATAGTGTAATCAAGTCGCGCATTCAGAAACTGCCACTTAAGACACAATTTTACAAACCACATTGACAAGTTCCACATATCCATTACCTGTCTTTCGATGCATTGACGACCACTGGCAGCAGTTTAGAGCATGTAATTTCTGAACCCATGACGGGAGCAAGCAACGAGACAGCTCGTATAATTGTCATCCGGTACAAATAATGGGGATTGGTGCTCATCTCCAAAACCTGCACAAGCGAAATGAGACAAATGTCACCATCCAGTTCTGGATGACAAGAACATAAATTTTATGTGAAAGAATTAGAACACAAAAATCATGCCAGAAACTGCTAAAAAAAATGACTACACAGTTAGCTTGTTAGATTGAAGCAGAAAGAAAACATCGAATAATCAGGAAAGATGATAAACCATCACCACAGGTTATATTGATCATAAAGTACAGTGTAACATTCAATAAGTCCCAACCCCACCATAGGGCAATAAATAGCAATGAAATGTCAGAATCATAAGACAAAGTGGTGAAATTCAAACAAACACTGTAACACAGACCTGTGGAATTATGTGCTCCATTGCCCACTCAGGACCAAATTCCTCAGCGAGGCGCTTTAAATTGTTTGCAGCAGCATCGCGAATCGAATAAACCTGCAGAAATATCCAGACAAGATGGTTCCAAATAAACCATTTAACCATCATGAGAATGTGATTGGCAGAAAAGAGCTTAATTACAATAGTAAAGGATTATATAGAAATTCAAAGATTGTTTTTCCTTTTTTTTGGAAAAAAAAAAACCCTCCAGAAAGCAATACTAGAGGAAAATACAACAAAACCAAAAGTAAACAAAGGCTAACAAACTACTTGATCAAGATTCATGTAAAGACTTCAACACAAATTCCGAAGAGCTGAAATCCTCATAAAGACCTGAACATTCTAGTTCTATGATGCACAACTTTTATCCATCTCTTTGAAAATGAATCACTGAAAATCTTATTTACATGAGAAATTTTAATCATTGAACAGAGATGCATCAAACAAGCGTACAGAGAAAAACTGGGATTAAAAGTTGTCTAGTACATAAGCAAAAGTGAGAACTTTAACTGTTGTCACACATGATGTGGAAATACAAACCTTATCCTGTAACCACTGCATGCAAAGAGCGCCAAGTTTATCATCAAAGAACCCAACACCCAATTGACTAGCCAATAAAGGAATGTACTCTATAATTGCAAGCCGAACCCTCCAATGCCTATCCTCTGCAAGCTCAACAATTGCTGGCAATAGTGATTGGGATAGTAGATCAATCCCAATAACCTGCAGTGAAGATTATTTTCACATTATCATAGGCAATGAGGAAAAAATTGCATTTTGGTTACATGCTTACTTTGAGCTAAAAGCATGCTGAGCAACATTTCTAAGAGCCCGCAGAACCAAAAGAAAGGTCAAAACTATATCATGTGTTCTGGCAGTGATTACAGCATTAGCCTACTTGTTTATATTGGTATATCCAAGTAACGGAAATCAGACAAAATCTAAGGAATAATTATTGCAAAACATGTTTCAAGGAACGTTTGGATTTTTTTGACGAGCTTCAGAGAACTCATTTAGGCAAAAAATGCAATCTATCAAGCAAAACCAGATGACAGAGATGATTGAGCTGGCCCATGTGATACTAAAGACTGAAACCCCTTGAGCTGTCTTAAGTTGTTGCAAACCTGATTGACTTGATCAAGCTTGCTGATGATGTTCAGTCGCACATCAGGAAATTCATCCTTCAAGAGGGATAGAAAAATTGGAAGAAGCTGTTCGATTGTGGCATCCTGCATTGACAAACAAAATAAAGTTTAGAAATCCATTCCCAGGAATTTAGACAATTTACATTCATGCACTAGGAATTGAAACAGGAAGAATAATGACATGGATAAAATAACCAAGGATAGTTGACAATACCATGCAAACAATACCACTTCTTAAACAAAATGAAAACCAGACAGCTAATCAGCTATATAAATTTACAGAAATGCGAACTATGAAACGAGGACTGCTAAATGGCCATCTATATAGCATCTACAATACAGCATGTAAATATCCGAGTAAACCTGGAAAAAATGGCCCAAAAGATACATCTCTATCTATTTCAAAACTTTTCATATATCATCCAAAACTTGAAGAAAAATATGTGGTTGAAAAGCTTCATATGACTCAAAGTCGGATCAGGACAAGAGCATTTAAATAAATAACACGTCTTACTGTACAAGAACCACGTGAACAATGACAAGGTCATGGACAGCCCACTACATTACATTCTCACCTTCCCCAAGACAGGAGCCATTCCCATTATAACTGAAGCCAAAGCAGAGCGGACATGCTGGGAAGAATCTGATGACAGTTCCTGAAAAATAAGTGAGAACACTACAATTAAAAGAAATATCAGGCAAAAAATCAGTTCATGCTTTAACAAGAAACAACATACTCAGGTGCAGAATTCTAAAGTTTGAAATGGATATGCACCTTCACACAGGGGAGAATATGCTGAATAGCATGTTCTGGACTTAAAATGCGGCAGAATTTAGTTACTTTTCCAGCAGCTGCTATACGTACTTCAGCCTCGTTATCACGAAGTAACCGCACATATGCAGGGACCAAGTCCGTCCTTAGAAACAATTACCATAAACAATTTTTTTTTTATTACCACAGAATCCATCACTAGATCACCATCAAACATGGAATTGGAACTTAACAAAAGAAAATGGGCACAAAAGTACATCTGCATTTAATCCAGCAATTTCAAGTTAGATAGACACCTGGTAGGCTCAGGCCCCACAGCTTCACAAAGTTCATACAGTTGATTTGCAACCATGTAGCGTACACGCCAAGACTTGTCCTACGCAGAGACAATAACAGTTGATCCCAATATGAAACAAATTGAAAGATAAAAGCTAAGAGCTCGCAGAATCAGCAAACAGACATCATATTACAAATGCCACTAGGCAACATATAAACTTTTTCTTCCAATATGGTATCATATTGGTACAAAGTTTTATCCAATAAAACTTTAATAACATTGGATGCAATCCAGTATAAAATTCCATCCCTCATCCTAGCAGATTCATACATATCTTCCAAGTTGTCAAATACTGCCAGCTTTTGGGCCAAATGGTTTAAATCAGTGTTATCCAAAATGTGGTGCATTCTGAATTGTGGCACAACTTCTGGGACATGGTACACATTAATTTATGGCACATAGGGAGGGAGGAGCTTTATTGGTGCATTTTGGATGGTGGTACACTTTAAACCGCTTATATGGGTTTTTCCTAAGGGTTGAACCTGAGACAAGGCAAGGTATCAGGCATACCCATATTTATATTTCTAGTATAATGACTAAGGCAATAGAACAAGTGTGGTGGTAGTTTAAAAGGAGAGGAAAAGGAAATGGATAGGAAGCTTCCATTACTTAGGGAGGTCAAGTCATCAAATTGGGTTGGAAGAAAAATGTACCATGAATTGGGACACGTGATCCGGATAACGGTGCAGGGGGTAGCATTATCCTGGTAACTCTGGTTCAAATCACCTTATCCACAATTTAATAAAACCAAGAGAAGAAAATATCTATCTTTAACATTGATTACTGAAATGGATGTTCAGTAACTTGTTACTCTAGTTAGGAATTGAAAGGTCTAGACCTCACACACCAAACAACAATGAAAAACCAAAATAATTCCAGCAAACTAAACAGAACACAAGAAAGCATAAACTGCATCGCCCCTTTTGTTGGATCTATAAACTTCATTAATACCTGAGAGAAATTAACAATAACAGGAAGAATGTGTGCAACACAATCCTGAGGCTCCAATAATTTCCCAAGAGCAGCACAACCCTCGACAGCCAATAAACGAACAGAATCTTGATCTGAAGGATAAAAATAATATAATTAGTACATGTATGAAGAAATCCAAACATATCTAATTAAAAATGCAAATTGATGTCGCTACAAATTATGGTTTTGCATATATCAGAATATTATATTATAAACACAGAATTCGTGATACCAAGTTCATTTCCCATGCATTGTTGATTATTCCACCATTCCAAGTCAAAACTTTATACGAGTTCCATGTGCAGTCAACCACGTGATAGTAGTTATCTTAACCTTATTCCATTTTCAACATGCCCAGTTCAAATCACACTTCCTTCAACATATTGAAAGTTCAATTACCATCTTGGGTAAGATCCTCAAAAATTGACAAGATGTCAGCCTTCAAATGCACAGATTCAACAGTGGCAGCAAATTTCCCCAAATTAGAGGCCGCAGACCTCCTAACCATGGGCATGTCATCTTGACACAACTGACTGTATATTGACCGCAACTCTGTCTTCAACATCTCTGGGGCACTAGGGTAGGCAATATGAAATAGCCCACATGCAGAAACTCGAGAGGTAAACCATTCCCCAGCTGCCAGTCTCTGGAGATAAAATTTAACAATAAGGTAATGAGGGTAGGCAAGAGCAGGAAAATAAAGTAAATCAGTAGTTAACACAAATAGGACACATCCAAAATTACAATATATTACACTCCTCGGGGGTTCAAAACATGAGTGAAATCTCTCTCTTTCCCAAACATGCATACAAACACAAATACAAGTGCCATAGCAGGCCACAGAGTAAATGCATATTTAGGATATAAGTTGAATAAATTGGAACTATGGAAGAATCAAATGGTCGTTCCATACTGCAATTCATTCAAACTAATTAGTTTCCAATTTTGTCTCTTTTTTCGTTTTTCTGTAATCTTCGTATCTTTGGAAGAGCAACAAAAAAAAAGCAAAATAAAAGGTAACTCTCACTAAGATGAGAAATAGCAATATGTGATGAATAGGACAGGCATGAGTAACCGAAGTAAATATAACAATCTAGCAAAGACGAACAGGGTTTTTAAGAAAAAAAAATGAAAAATCATTATGCTGAGCAGGTAGATGCAATTAATTAAATCATATGGAATTAGCATTATTACAAACTCAGCAAAAGGAAGTTGTCTTACCTTGACAAGAGGAATGAACCAATCAACCAGGTCAGTCTCCCTCATCTGAGATCCAATCCTACACAGCGACTCCACAGCTTTATCTCTCACACAGGTTTCCTCAACAGTGCAGAGAGTCTCCAGAGGTGGGAGCAAAACATGAGCATACTCAACTCCCCCAACATAAGGAATAAACACCCCCAATTCCTCCGCCAATGCAAGGAGTACCTCATCATCATCATCATTATTTTCACTCAAAAATGGAATTAACTCCTTCCGGGTTCGTTCCTCCCCGAGAGCACGTGCAATAGTCGATAGTCTACGTATTGAGTTTAACCGTAGCTGAATGTCATCATTCTTTAACTCATCTATCAAAACGGCTATAGGATATAGTGGTTCTTCCATCGTTGACATTATATCCAAGATCTGTAACAAACCCTAGAATTCAAATCTATCGATTGATGAATATAATATATAATAATAAACAAATCAGATTGATAGATTTGCTAAGAATAAGGAACAAGCTAATTTTTGCAGTTATAATAAGAAAATGAAACCGTCAACAATCTTGAATTGAAAAAAATAAATAAAGAATTTAATTTGATATGGTTTATGCGCAGTTTTTTTCTCCGACAACCAAACAGAGAAAGTTAAGGGTTCAAAAACAAATAAAAACCGAGGGAAGTTTGGAGTGTTCTTACCGATCTGAAATGCGTTCCCGCCGGTTGCCTCTGAATAGTTACAGAAGCTGAGAGAGAATTTGTTAATCTCTTTTTATGTGATGATTTTTGTACTATAGTTTGGAGTATTTATATGCCTTTCTTTTTTGGGATTATTGTTGTTGTGAATACCAAACTACCTTAAAGTGAGGCCCGGATTTTGTATGTAAATACTTGGATCCTTGTGAAACGGGCTTGGGCCAAGCAAATTGCCCGTGTTCTTCTCTTAAGCCCGAGGCGAACAAGCTACGCCACGAACACTATAATGCTTCATTACATTTCTCTGTGTTGATTGTGAGATTTTTAAAATTATCTTGTGATCAATGACTGCAATTGCAATGATTTATTACATTCATTGCAAGTATCATATAAAAAAAAAACTCATGTAATGAGCCATTCCATGATCAAGAGTACTCGGTGTTCAAAAACAAAAAAACCAAAAAGGACCAGGATTCCTGTAATTTTTATAAAGATAGGACCAAAAATACTTGAACAAGGACCAAATTGTAAATGGATAAAATACGAGGACTTTTCTTGTTGAAAGTTATAGAGACCACAGTCGTTTTTTTTTTTTTTTACACGAGATAGGTTCAAACTCGAGAAATTTTAAAGGAAAAAGGATACTAATATCAATTGAATTATAATTCATTGACTATAATAAAAATAAAAATGAAAATGAAAATCTGCTGTTTCCTTGTTCCCTGCTGATTCATCACCAGAGTAATGGTTGGGCTAACGACTATTTACAAGCTCGACAAATTGTTTGGGCCTAAGGTTGGCAATGGCTCCCACCTGCCCCTTGGGCTCCCTCCACTGGTCATATGATTTAAAATTAAAAGCAATTTAATTATTTATTATTTTGTTTTTCTTACCTGATCTATAATTTTTATTCAAAACCAATAGTGAAATTCAGAAAATGACCGATCATGTTCTTTTCCTGGAAGGCGAGAATCTCCAAATCTCTAATTCTATAGCTATACTGACCATAAAAAATCATTGGTTCCAAAAACGCATTACTTTTCCACATTTATTAATTTAATTTTCAGCTGAAAATAATTGAATCTCGTGATAATTTATACAACGATGTCTAAATAAAAACTAAAATTAGGATTAAGAATACAATTAAGAAAACAATAATTTATGTATTTCGCTGAACATATCTTGAGCTACACAATGAGATAGTGCCCTCTTGTAACCTTAACTAACCAAGCAAAACTAGTTAGTTTAAGGTTTCAACTCTGCTTCACTAAAAGGAGCGATGAGGTAGACGACTGCTATGCCAAGCGTGCGTGCGTGTGACGCGACAGAGAACGTGATTTTATTGGAATTACAATTAAAAATAATAATAATTCTCCTTATCTCTCCCAGGAGAAAACATATGCATTATTATTTTCCTAGATACAGCTCCTAATCTTGTAACCCGCAGCACCTAGGCAGGATGATCCAAAACCCAGCCTTCTTTTAAACAATCTCAGAGTTCATAATTGGCTCTACAAAGTTGGCTTTCTCACTTAGTTCTTCAAATGATTCAACTACATTTTGAAGCCTAGCAGAAAACTCAATCAGAAGTGAAGCAAACATTGCTAAAGATAAGGCACTTGCGCTTTCATATGTTCTGCGCTCACTTTCTTCAATGCCTGTATCAGCATTGAAAGAAGGACGGGAAGGCCAGGATGCTTGTTTTGCAAACAAATTATCCTGGGAGTCTTTCGGAGGTAGGGAAGGTGTAGAAAGAGTGAGTGACCTTAAGTCCAATACTGCTTCACTTGCGGATTTAAATCCCAATTTAATATTCCCGTTCTCTTTAAGATTTTCAAGTTCTTGAAATACCTGAGGATCTCTTGCAATTTCCCAGCTTTCAGAATTTACTAAAAGGTATGATCTTTGGTCTATCTTCTTTTGTAGTTGCTCTGCTGCTTCATGCACCTCTTTTAGTATGTCTCCCGGGCCTAGTTTTTCCATTTTGTCTACTTTGCTTCCAAGCTCACGCAAAACATTTGCACCTTCTGCTCCTACTCTCTGGAGCTCGCTACGAAAGACTTGCCGCCTTTCAGCAGGAGCCTACATGCACAAATTACTTTCTGGTAATTTAATTCTAGCCATGGATGCCACAAACTCGGTTTTTCTGCGCCAAATTGAATCAGTCTTAAAAGTGACTGCACCACAAGGATGCCGGATAAGAGGCCTCTTAGTTATTGACTAGTAACTTTAACACTAGTATATTTTGATTCTAGAATTAAGATTAAAAGGAATTCAATGAATAATCACCTGTATTTCTGACAGAATACATCCATGTAGTGCCATGACCATAAATGCAGAATGCCTCAGTGCACCACTTAATTTGACATAGTTTTTCCAAGGATAATTGAACATTCTGAAACGACCGTGAGGTGGTTCCCAGATAGCGAAGCCAAACTGCAGAAATAACAATCAGAAGTTAGTACGTGTGTTGTCCAGTGAACTTGCAATTAGCATAGGTTCTCTGCTATCAGAATACCAGACTATCTTCTCTTCTTGTAGATTCCAGCACTGATCTGTAGCCATTGTAAAGTGGATCATCATAAGCCTGGAATGTAAGAATCTTTGAGGGAACCCTTTCGTATTCAACACATTTCAGGTACCCATTAACACAACCTAAAGAACAAAATTGATAATTATGCACTCATGAATGAACAATACGCCTCTTTACGCAATATAATTAACAGGAAGTTAAAGCCAACCTTCCAGGGAGATAGCCAGGTCCATGAAATTTTTTGCCACCAAACTGTGCAATGCATCACCGGCCCAAATGGGGTATATGAACAGATTTACAACAAAACAAACACCAGCACCAACTGCAATAAGTACTAATCTAGTTAAGACTGCCGTGGTATATTCCCGAGTCCGATTCCCAGCTACCATAAGAATACAGTATGTTAATATGAATACTCGAAAACCGTATTCATATGGCGCCATTGTCGGGTACAACTTCAAATAGGATGAGAAGAATCCTAATTACCACAGGGAAAGGCTGGTAAATTTAGAAAATATAGCACAAAATTCTCTGAAAAAATAAAATAAATAAGTCGATCGATCAGACACTAGCAAATCAAAAGAATATATACAGACCTGCAATAAAAATACTAGCAACAATTAGGACCTCCTCTCCTTGATCACCAGCCAACATAGAGAGCTCAGCACAGAAGAAGGCAAGAATTCCAGCACATATTGTACCCAATACACGATTAAATCCTTTTATAAATGTTGCTCCTGTACATAATGGTGATATTGCAGAGCACTCTAATCAGTAATTATGACAAATGCATTGCTATTGAAACAAAAAGAAAAAATTAACTTTCTAAATTTCAATAAGATATACTTAAGACTGTTCTTTTTGTTTATGAAACTAGATTGATTATCTTTCAAAGTGGTTTTTCCCCACAAACAGATCAATTACACTGATTATTACTGTTAGAAAAAACTTAAGAGAGAAGACCAACTCTTTTTGTATTATATTTCTCGCATAAGAGAGGAAGCCCCACGTACTTGGACTTAGATTGCAATACTGTCAACACTTATATTTATTCTAGTGTAGGGATAATTCAAGAGATCTAAAAGATAACTACATCATCAATACATTGTATATGTGCACCTAGAATAACTAAATGAATTATTTAGATGTAAACTTCAAAAGATTCCAGCAATTACCTAAATTTTAACATTAGTTTAAATTTTCATAATGATACAGTTTAAAGTCAGGATCAAAAGCTTTAGGAACGATATGCAAAAGGAGAAACAAAATCAGAACAAATTTCTTAGGATCTTGAAAGTCATACCTATGCTGTATTCGAACATCACAATGACAGTTAAGATTGCCCAGATTGAATACTGAGAAATGTCCTCGTTGGATCCTTTCCAGAATATGAGCAAGGATACAATTGACAATGCTAATCCCATCTTGATAGCAAATATGACTTTCTTCGGATCAGAACGACCCATTTCCCAAGCTCTCACAGCAAAATCTTGGAAATCATTCAATGACTTGCTGATTTTTTCACTTAACAAATTCAAATACTTGTATTTTCCTGCTTGTTCAACATCTCCACTCAAGCTGCCCAAAAGAGGCTGCCATTCTTTACTACTTTCCACGTAGTTATGCCTATATGGCGCCATTTTCATCACCTTGTTGATTTTTCTCGATCTTCCTTCAACTGAAAATTCACTGTGCAGCAGTACCATCATTTAATTAAGAACAGAAAAAATAACAAAAAAAAAAATTAATAATTGATGAAAGAATAGTATAGAAGTTGAGTAAACATAAATAGCTATACTAACGAAAACTGTAATCAACATGTCGAGTTACATAAGTGGGGATCCTGCATCGGTTAGGAAAAAAAATGAAGTAAATACAAAAAATGGCTTTATAACCCAGTAGCTTAAAATTTTGGATCAAAGGTGGTGTAGATCAATGCATAGAAACCATCAAGTGCAGGCTGATGTATAAGCCTGGAGAACGACTCCCAAGAAGAAGAAGATGAAGAAGATTATGCTATAGCATAACACATCCTATTCTTTGACATGAAAAGAATAGCATGGCACATGCAGACTACTTCTTTGACATGAAAGAAGAAGAGGATTATAGTATGGTTCTTACACAGAATATTGTCATATAGCTTACTGATTAGAACACTTACCGAATGTGCGGGAAGTGGTGTTTCAAAAAGGATTTCAGTACTTAAGAACTAATTGAATTTGCAGTTTGTTCTGACAACATCAGCAGTCATGGAAGCATTTAGAAAAATCCCACTGACCTATTTTGATTCTTTTCTGAAACCAAATTGACAAAATCTTAAAAGTTTGTAGCCACAGGAACAAAGTGGGAATCGTTTCATAGGTCAGATTGGACAAATATATATGCACATCAATCCTGGTCAAATTAATGGAGAAAGACATGTTAACCTATCATATGATGATAACTCACCGCTTTCGAGAAAATATAAAAAATAATCTGCTCCACGTAATATTGCATTTTTCCAGTAAAATGTTTACTATTATCTTCCAGGGTTCATCTATATACACGCTGAGTTCAAGTGTTTGAAAATCTGGTAAAATATCAGAATTAATATTCTTGAGTATGGCGATGTACTGTACTTCAGTATAAATAAATCTAGCAAATTATCAAACTCATTACTCTTGGATTTAAAATCATTTCAGGTTTTTAGATTTTTTTTGAGGTGGTAAAAATTTATTTATTTATTCTTATATCTTTTAACATAAAAGGTTATAAGTCAAGAATAATTTTCTTCTTATATTTCTAGATGCATAAAAGTCTCTTAAGTATCTACTATATTCCCATCAACATTAATATCTTATGAGAGAAATTTATTCCTAATTAATATTATGTAAATAATATTTTTTTTTATTAATGCTATAAAGAGAAGATGACATTTCAACCTCTTTATTCAAGCAATATGAAAATAGTTTGGATGTTGTATGTACCCTCTAAACCATCAAGATAAAATCTCATTTTTTTTTATTCTCCAAGTATTTATATATTTATTTTCAGAGTATTTATTATACGTTCGAGTTTTGTGAATGGAGTATACCATCACTAAGAAAGCTTTACCCCTTAATGGGTTGACCTGGTTCGATTAGATTAATTGAAGTCCAGTGAACTTCTAAATATCAAGGTTTAGAAGGAAAAAAAAAGCATTTATCATACACAATTAAAATCAAACATTTTTATTATTGTTATTTAAAACTCGTTATCTTATTTATTGTAATCTCTTATTAAAAATTACTTACTTTATTATTAGAAAATTTCTAAATTCAATTAAAAAAGATTATTTTACAAATATAGATTTATATCACTATTCATTAATTTCATAAATTCTTAAAAAAAATTAATATGAATGTATAACCAACTTTTATCCAAACACTGGAGAAAAAAAAATCCTCATGTCTTAACATATTAAATTTCATAACATCATCATATATTGACCATGTTCTTATATGCACGCTACTTTTGCTACTTTGTTTTGGATACAAAGAGCAAGAAAAAAACAGAAAATTAATTGCTAGGACAGGACCATGGGTACGAATCCATTATTGTTTGTTCTTCCTTGAACTGTGAAAGTTCTTTATTTGCAACAAGATATTATCATCGATAATGAAAAAAGAAAAAAAAATCTCCATAAAACCACCTGCCCAGTAACTTCACTTCTTCTTTCTTTCTGTTTTTTAATTACGAAAAAGGACGTACAATGCTTTTTTGACTTGAAGCGAGGAAGGAAACAACGAGGAACTGCATCGCTGCAGTCTTTAAAGGGGCGTTCTTTCCTGCTAAGAACTTTATATCATTCATTCATAAATTCTAAAGGGTATATAAAACTATAAAATGGAGTAATTAAAAAACCATAATTCAGCACAGAGGCAAATTAAAGTCAACGCAATGAGAGTGGCCTGGAAATGAATTGCCTCCCTTAATTATTGTTTTGCTAAGTAGATAATAGTATAATTAAGTTGCAGCTTTGGAATATTGATTTGCAGCTTAACCGAGCTTCTCGAATTTCGCCGCCGATCGATTTTTAGCTTCGCCGCCCAATTAAGGACAAGGGATTGAACCTCTCTTATTCCAACATTATTCACGGGGCCACAGAGAGGTTAGGATGCATAGGATGTACGATTAAAAGGTCATTACGTGTGGACTCCATTTAGTTTATTAAATTAATTTTCTTCAATTTTATATTTTGTTAAAGGCAATATTCCGTTCCATTCTGACATTCTCGATCGGCTATTAATTTCAATCTATGGTACTCCAGCTGAATTTCATAGAAAAATAAAGCTACATGCCACTTTTCCACGAAGCTTCCTGCTAGGTGAAGCCATCGAAGAGCTAGTCTAGCCACCCTACCATGTAACTCACTCTACTCTTGAGGAAATTTCTTGTGAGCTGGTTTCTTATGCCTTGTTTTTACTTGTTTTGTCCTATTCCTAGTGGGGTAAAAAGGATCTACTTAATTAACAATTTTCCAGATCTCCTTTTTAATGGGTAGACTGGATTAGTTAATAAATTTCTAGCTCTCTTGGAGCCTTGATGGTTCATATCTATGCAAATACACACAGACATGTATACATGCATACATTCATGTGTATGTATACATGCATGTGTACTTGTATAAATTTTAACGAATATTAACGGATGAAGGCCTGAAAATCTTACTAGTCTGGGAATAGGGCTCCGGGATTGGGTAATTAATAAGTTTTAATAGTCTCATTTATTTTTTCTAACTAAAATGATTAATAGTTTATACCTAGTGTTACGTAGATAAATATAACTTATGGCTAGTACCTATAACAATTATATTTTTAGAGAGAGAAAATACAATAATATTCTAGAAAACGATTCATGTGTATGTATACATGCATGTATGTTTGTATAAATTTTAACCGATAAAGTCCGAAAAATCTAAGTTGTTTAGGAATAGAACTCCCAGGTTGGATAATCAATTAATCAATGGATCTTAACAATTTTATTCGTTCTCTCTAACTAAAATGGTTGATAGCTTATACCTACCATTGGGTAGGCAAATATAGCTCATGACTAGTACCTGCAAAAATTATATTTTTAGAGAGAGAAAATACAATAATATTCTAAAAACAATGCTTTGAAAATATATATGTGTGTGTGCGCGCGCGCGCGCGCGCAGTAGAGAGTAAAGATTGTAAATATTTTACTTGGATGGTTCGGGAATATTTATATTTCTTGAACCTTGTTGTTTTTAGAAAATGAAGGGACTGAAAAGTCCTATGCTTCCGACAACATTAATTGAAGATAAATATCTTTTACATATCATTAATGAGATAGTAAATATGACATGTCCCTTAAAAAACATTGTATACACCTATCAATATATAAATTATGATTTATCATGTCTTTAATATTTTTATTATAGAGATTTGCTCACAATTAATCATATAGCCTTAAAACTTGATAATATTCAATTTTTTTAGATCTGATATGTTTGTCAAACTCACATTACTTTGGGCTTGACTATATATCAAGTCCAAGTTTTTTAGGTGTGACATATTTGTCAGACTCACATTATCTTCAACTTAATTGAATATCAAGTGCAAGTTTTTTGAATTTAACATATTTATTAGATTCATGTTACTTTAAAATTTGGCTAACTATCAAATATAAATTCTTTGAATTTATCCATTTTATTTTAAATAATTTTTACTTACAAAATTATTAACTAAAAAGTTAACTCATTACTAGCCATGCAAAAACATCAAGTGCGAGTCGCATTCCTGAATATGACTTTTCGAGAAGCCGATCGGCAACTCATTTCTCATGAAAGAAAACTTTTAAATCGTTGAAAGAATTATTGAGAAACTTGAATCATGTATTTATTTTACAATCAGCGTCTCTAATCTTACAAAAAAAAAAAAAAATCTCTACTCAAGCTATGTGACCCCTTTTCTTCCACTTGAGATTTAACTTAACAATGTATGAGAATTTCCCTGAGAAAAAGGAAAATAAATAAAGGGTTGAGATCATAATTAATAGCTGGAAACGAGCAATAACTTAAAATTAATGAATCAAAAAAAGATTAATATAACGAATATAACGGGGACACAAAATGAAAGTGATTAAAATTTTAGGAGACTTTTTTTTTCATTTTTTAGGACAAATTTCAAATTTATTATACAATTATTAGTGTTTTATACTCAAAAGTATTTTTTTTTATCAATTATATTATAAAAAAATATTTTTTTATTGAGTTATTTTATTAAATACAAATACTGATATTATTAGATATCGCGTGCTTTTCACTTGATTTTCATTAAAGGTATAAATTAAAGAGAAATTTATCTTTTATTCTTTAAGACAAATCACATGTTTAAGTAACATTAAAATATAAAATCTCAATTTTTTCACACAATAACTCAAATAACGGTTCACTCATATATATATATATATATATATATATATATATATATATATATATATATATTAACACCTTTATGGCCATGTAAGTTTCTAGCCCCGAAGAATGCTTGTATTTAAAGCAAAGTGCAAAGAA
>Ga0325414_1001004_pt1 | contig 25967 bp, 14 predicted proteins | sample PopdelMetagenome_8_FD_206183 | JGI IMG/M metagenome (GOLD analysis project Ga0325414, IMG submission 206183) | Populus deltoides microbial communities from Bellville, Georgia, United States - Leaf-PdKOR-R3 | ecosystem: Host-associated > Plants > Phyllosphere > Phylloplane/Leaf | place: USA... | reverse complement strand
ACTTTAAAAAATAATAATTATCACACTTCTAAATACCTTCTAAAAACAAAATTTTTTATTTACCACATTACCACCTTACAAAACTAACTATTAAATTTATTTAAAAATTGATTTGAGATAATGATCATTTCATGAATTAAAGGAGTTAATCAAATTAAATTTGGTTGATTAAATTTTTTTTTGAGAAAAATTAAAATAATATCATTCAAAAAATTATATATATTTTTAAGAAATTTAAATTTTTTTTATTAATTTACTAGTCAACTCTCTTTATTATTTTTTTTAAATCCAACTTTAATTAAATTGAATCTCAGATCGACCGTCGAGGTTTGTTTAAATAAAAGTGGTATACCAGATGATGAGGTGGCAGCGAGTGCATTGACCCCGAGGTAGTTTGGTGATTTGATTTGATATCTTAACTTCGAAACCTGAATTAGGATTATATAGTTGTTTTTGTTTCCGTGATTAAATCATGTTTTTAAGATTTTTTTATTTTTATTTTAAATTATTTTAATGTATTAATATTAAAAATAAAAAATATTATTTTATTATATTTATAAATAAAAAATAATATTAAAATTTATTAAAATAATATTTTTTTATTTTTAAAATTTGTTTTTAACATTAATAATTCAAATTAATTTAAAGAAATTAAAAAAATTAATTTAAATAAAAAGAAGAAGAAGTTAAAAATAATTGCTACAAGATACCGCAGGCCTGCCTCTAGCCCTGCCATGTCGTCGTGACTCGTAACAGCTCGTAGGAGGAGACATGCGTAGACTCCACGAAATCAAGGATAAAAATAAAATTGTCAGAAAAGAAAGATGTCCTTCCATTGCTCCTATTTTTAACTTCATCTCACCGATTTTTCCTAGAGGTTTTTTTACTTTTTTTACCCCGAAGGAACACTATGAGGAAAAACTTTCCCAAAGAAAAATTATATATATATATATATATATATATATATATATATAATATTTTAACCAACATATAAAATTCCGTGAATTACAATAATATTTTTATTCTTCTCCGTGAAAATCAATGGATTTACTGATCAGGATAGTGTCGTCTTTTTACATAATTCATTTATTATTATTGAATTAATTATAATGATGTTATATTTTGTATTTTTAACACAATAAAATTATTTAATTATTCTTAAAAATAAATAATATTAAACTGGTATTTAAAGATTTTATTATTATTTTCTTATTTTTAACATAGTAAAATTATATAATATGAGCCACGAGTTTTAAGAATTATATTGATTTGATTATTTTTAGGTTTTTAAAAATTATTTTTTTAATTTTATTTTTTAATATTAGATTATTAAGCTTTTATTTTGTAATTATTGTCATTTTTTTAATAAAATTATTTTGATTTTATATTCTATATTGCAGGTTAGTCGAATTAATTTTAATTATTTAAAGCAACAAGCATAACTTGCTAGTAGTAAATCTTTTTTTTTATTCTAGCAGTAGATCTAGTTTTGTTTTGTTTTGTTGCTAGCACATGTGACACGCCACACTAACAAGTAACATGTGAGAACATAGTTGCCTTTACTCACTAGAAGCTTGAAAGGTGGTTTTTTTTTTTTTTTTTAATGTATATGAATTTAATTTGTTGAGCTTTCTGATGATCCCATGATAACCGTCATAAGAACCTGTTTGTTTTAATTTTTTTATTTTAAATTAATATATTTTTTTATTTGATATCAAAAATAATTTTTTTAAAATAAAAATATATTATTTTGATATATTTCTAAGTGAAAAGCACTTTAAAAAACAATCGCAACCACACCCAAACACACTAGTTTCGATGTGTATATGATTTTCTTTCTTTTTTTTTTCCTTTTTTGTATTTTTATCTTCCATGCTTTAGTTATCATGACAATCTATTTTATCTTTTTTTTTTTTTAGTTTAACGTGGGTATCCGGGTTAGCTTGCGCGTACCTCGACTAATCTCATGAGTCCTGAAATTAACGTCCATGTAAACCTTTAGTGTCCATCATATGAGTAACCAAAATCTTCTTTCTTCTTTACTCAATATACATGTGGTCCCTCAACTTATATATTTAATGAATTTTATTACTTGAAAACTACAATTGTTTATTCTTATTTTAATTTTTTCCTTTTAATTGCAATTTATTTTCTATCAACCAAGTTTTTATAGGCGAACCAAATAAGAGGAGAAGAAGAAAATATCCATGAAATCATATCTTAGAAGTAACAAATGGGGGTACAAAGCTATGTTTTGAATTTGATTTAATAGGGAAAAATAATAATTTGAATGCTCATGAATTCCAAAATTAATCCATTCAAATTTTAGGAAATACTCAAATTAGTTTATATATTAACTAAAATTAAATATATTTCTTGAATTATTTTTTAAACAAAATAAATTAGCCTAAAATAAATACAAATATCAACATTCAAACACAAAAAACAACCTTCCTTTTTTTTTTTATCACCTTACCTAATCCAATTTAAATTAATTTCTATCCAATATTATTTTGCCTGTTTGTTTCTGTGTTTTAAAAGTATTTTTGATAAAATTTAAAATTTTTTTATTTTTTTATTAATTTTAAATTAATATGTTTTTAGTGTTTTCAAATCATTTTGATATGCTAATATTAAAAATAATTTTTTTAAAATAAAAAAATATTATAAACATATATTTTTACATAAAATACTATTTAAAAAACAATCATAACCACAGTACCAAACACACTTATCACAGCATCATTTTCCTCTTCCATAAATTTACCACAAAAAATGCAACCAGCTGTCTATAGACTACAAGAAACAGGGTGACATGGCAGAGAACATTGGTCCCTTTGACGCAGACACGACACGACACAACACAACAGTATCTATCTACTCCTCCCTCTCTCTCCCGTTTGACCATCCACACAAACACGCAGCGAGCATCCACAGTGAATGTGAATCACTGTACTACGCGAGCGTCACTTCTCTTTCTCTCTCTGCTTACCCCCCCCTCTCTCTAGTCTTTCTGTAGCCAGCCCTTTTCATCGCGCAGAAGTAACAGAACCAACTTTTGTTTTTGGTATCATTTTTTCACTCTTTCTCTGCTACGTTGCCAGTCCCTCGAGCTTCATTTTCTTGGTCTCTGTGCACAATCCAATATCTCACAGTCACATGATGCTCTCTTTCTTTCACATCTTTTCATTTCTTGATTCTCAATCATCACCATCTTTTACTCATTGATCTTTCTCTTTCTATGTTCAAGAGAATCACTTGTTCCTTGCTTCAAGACATGTAGATAATACTACCAAGTAACAGAATAATACAGGTAGGCCAGTACTGTTTCACTCCGCTTTGTACTGAGTCTTCTTGGCTGTCGTCTCCTGCTTTCTCTTCTGTCTTTTTCACTCTTTTCCATTGCATCTTTGTAATGCATCTTACTCTTTTTTTTCTCTTGGTATCCCGTTGCTGTTTTGGGCAAACTTGGTTAGCTACATTGTATTATTTTGTTGGAAAGAATGGATTTTTTTTTTCACATGGGCTTGGCTGATAGATGGTATTTGAGATTCGAGTGTGTTTTGTTTTGAAAGAGAGGGATTTTTGGTTTAGGGTTTTTGGTTTCTTGGAGAGATGAATGAAACAACAGGGAATCCAGCAGGGGCATGTTTGGCGTTGACAGAGAAAAAGGCTCACAGGTCTGGTGGTTGTGTTGGTATTTTCTTTCAGTTATTTGATTGGAATAGGAGATTCGCCAAGAAAAAACTCTTCTCCAGGAAATTGCTTCCTGCAGGTTAGTCCATTTCTCTCTAAACCAAGAATACCCATTTGAACTAGAATGCTTAAAATTGATTTCTTTGGTTGTTTAATGCGCGTGTTGCTGCTGCTGCTGTCCAGCTCGTGCAAAACATCCATCAAAGAAGTTTGGCGGGGATGAGAAGATGCCCAAAACAAAGCTCCATCTGGTATGCATTTTGGTTTATAAAGTTGGATCTTGATGTTCATAGATGTTTTTAAGGGACATTTATTTATATCTCAATAAAAAGAGATTTAATTCTGTGAGTTTGGTTAGTTTTTTTTGTTGTTGTTGTTTATCATGAGGGCTTTTTGCTTGTGCTTGAAATGTAGATTGTTGATGAGAATAAAGGAGGTTTTCCAAATGTAAAGAAAAGCGGGAATTGTAATAATGATATTGTAGTGAAAAAGCGTGAAATGAGAGCTCCAAGTTTGGTTGCTAGGTTGATGGGCCTCGATTCTTTGCCAGCCGTGAATCGAGATAAGCACAAAAAAGTTTCAAATTCTGTTGCTTGTGATGTTACCGAAGAGAAACTTGTTAATGATAGTCATAGTGAATCTGATAGGAATGATTTGAATATGGAGAAAGGGAGCACAAAGGTTGAATCTAGGCCTCAAAAGCTTCAAAAGACAGGTCAGTTTGAGAGACAAGCATTGACTAGGTTCGGAGCCGATGTGTTGCAAATTAACAGTGTTTTGTCAAGGTCGAGAAGGCATCATCATCCAAAACTTGCACCACCAGTTAAGAGTCCTAGGATTTCCTCGTCCAAGAATGCATCTAGGACGTCTAGGTTGATTGATGCTGCTACTAGAATTTTGGAACCTGGATTGCAAGCTACCAATAGGTCAAAAAGTGCTCTTACTTATCCAAGTTCTATGAATTATTGTCATAGGGATGAAGTTTTGACAGAGGAGATTGGAATTATGTTACCAAACATTGTGAAACAACAAGATATTGGAGATTGTAATGAGGGAGAAGGCACGTCTTTCATAGGGCAAACTTCTTGCAAAAATTGTGGTAATTTGTTTGATGTTGTGGATTCTAGACCCAATGTGAAGGAGCGGCAGTTCGTTTGTCCATCCACTCCTTCAAATTATATGTCCTCTCAAGAATCAGAAATGATCAAGCCTAGGCCACCCATATCCACTCCTGAGCAAGAAAGAAATGTAATTTATCAGAGAAATTGGGACCAACAATCCATTGCTGTGAGAGAAAAGGATAACACACGAGTACCAAGTCAAACCATCACAGTTATCAAACCTGTGTCTCCAGAGGGCCAATCACAGCGGCAATTGAGAAGCCAGCAATGCAGGCCTCAACAGCAAGAGTCATCTTCTATTACTTATAAGCAGAGGATTCATACTCAAAATGAGATGTTCATAAGCAGGGATGGAACTCCTCCAAGGGCCAAACTAAATAATCTGCAAAGCAGGAGAGCTTCTTCAGCTGCAAATGGTATTAATGAGGCAACAGATTTTGTTGCTTTGAACAGAAGCATAATCAGTCGTGGCAGGACAAGGGCATCTAACTTGGCTGATAATTCTACAATTGACAAAGACAGAAAAGTTTGCAGCAGACGAGATGATTCCATGTCACCGCTAAGGAGCCCAGTGCGCAAGAGGACAGTTGGTGTCAATGCACAAGTTGAAAGTACTGGACTTGCTAATCCGATGTCTATGGGACAAAGGAATACCAAGTCTGACAGTGTGAGTAGAAAAGTGGTTGCATCCAGCTCTCTCTCCATGGACCGTGCATGTATCAAAAGTAGATCTGTTAATGATGGAGAGTGTAATAAAAATAATGGCAGTGGGGAAAATGATGCTATATCTTTTACGTTTAATTCCCCATTTAGGCACAGAACTTTTGTTTCCAAGGGGCTGAAAGAGAGGAGTCTTCAAATTGATAAGAACACTTCTCACCAAAGAAGGCTGGTTTTGGATGAAAATGATGGCAAAACACCTTTGCAGAATCAATTTCCATTAAGAGGAGATGCCCTGGGCACAATTTTAGAGCAAAAACTAAAGGAACTGGCCTCTCAAGAACAGGATGAACTGACAAGTGGAGGTAGTAAACCCATGAGATCTACTGCTATGATTCTCCAAGAGCTAATATTTGCTTTGACTGCGGATCAACCTATGTCTCCACATGCTCGTATGTTTAATGCAGACAAAACTTACCAGGTTGGTTTGCTATGTATTGGCATGGTGCTGTCTTTTATTATGCTGTTTATGGTCCAGAATTTCTGTGCTCATTTTGTTTTGGTTTGTGAGCATCTATGATTGAAGAAAAAACTACAAAACGTCCCTTCCCCTCTGATATTGGTACCTACCTCATCTCTAAATAATAAACTATTTTGAACTGTTTTAGCTTGCATGTCTGTTTGGAGAATGCTGATTCTGGTGCTTGTGTTGAGTGAAATTTCTTATACCATTGGCGCAACCAAAATAAAAGAAATGGAGAAATTAATGAAATTGTACAAGGATTACCTTTTCATTTGATATGTGTTCTCATTGACTAATGCCCCATGGGTTGCTATCTTTGTTTTATAGTTAGTTAAGAAGGTTGCCAAATTTGACTTTGTCGAATGACTGAGTTGCTGTTTGAAATTTGTGCACCATACAGCGCATCATAGTGATACTTGCTGTCAATGATGAGATGTAAGGCCTTTGGAGTTGAAACGTTTTGGCTTTACCCTCTTTTTTCTATTTCTTTTTCATGGTATGTGAGAAAACAAAATAAGTTCCCGTGATCAATTAGTTTCAGTGAAACATTGGTGTTTCCTTTCCTCCTCTTTTTCAATTGATTTCAACGTAAATACAGGTACACGCATAATAGATATTAGGTTGGAAAAAAGTGTACTCCAACTCAAAAGAATCTAGATTTTGATAGCCATGTTCTGGTAAGATGATAAAATATGGCAAAACTTTTACCAAGAATTGGCTCTTGCAAGAATGGATGTATTAGTTCATGTAAAATTCCCAAGGGAGTTTTATTCATGTCCAAGCAAGTTGCAACAATACTATTGAAGTTCAGCAACTTTATGAGTAAAGACTGGAAACTGGCTGTGGACAGGTGTGGAGAATGATAGATAAAGAGGGCATTTTTAACTTAGAGTGGGATAGAGGTGGTGATTGAGTGTTATAGATTAAAATATACAGAATATGAATTGAAAGCCAGCAGTTTTTAGGTGGCCCATTCCTAATGTGTTACCACTGAGTGGTAAAGATGGTACATCATAGGAAAAAGCTAATAGAAATGGAGTGAAAGCATTTGTGAGATACAAACAAGTGTATAGGTAGCCCCCAAAGCATGTCAGCAGGAGAAACATGCTTTGGTTTGAAAGTTTATGAGGCAAAAAGGGATATCTTAAACAATTGCTTTCCATGGTTAGCTAAAGTGATCGCCTCTGCATGCAAATCATCATATTAACATAATGGTAAAAAATGAAAATAATATATTACAGAGGCACTGGAATTGTAGTTAATGGCTGCAATGATAAGCTGCCTTTGTAAGTATTTTGAGGCAATAGGGAAGGTTTATCTTGTCAAATAAGCTAGAGACATTACTGGAGCAGGAATGCATAAATAGAACTGAATAACCAGATTCATGGAACTAGTCCTGAGGTGTTCAATTCAAGGTCATCTTGAGGCCAAGCACCCTAAACCTATATGCCATGAAAATTAACAGTTTGCCTTTTTATGAAGCTAGGTTTCCTTGATAGTATTTTATTCTCTAGGTGTGATTTTTAAAATTATTTTTTGTGCTTAATGTACCTTGACAATAACTGTACCTGACAAGTCTAGCATGTGTATTACTCTTCTCAGAAGGAAGGAAAAATCAGGAGGAATTCAGTTGGAATATCAGTTGATGGTGATCACCTTAGTCCCGGATCTGTTCTTGAAGCTTCTTTCTCAAATGACAGTTGCTTTTCAAGCAGTCTGGATGAGAGCTCAGGTAAGAAAGTGAAATTTTATGACAACGCAGAATGAGGGGTTCATGATTATTTTTTATTGAACTACTCAGAACCTTGACTATGAATTTTCTGAAATAGTGGTATATAAAAAAAAACCCTGTTTTCAGTCAGTACTATGTTATCTAATCTTTTATCAATATTTTGAGCTCTCTTTACATGTACTATTTTGGCTCGTGATTCTAGGACGCAGGATGCTGCTGGACTCCATGGATTGCTCCTATGATCAACCACAACCAGTAGATACTGATGTGGATCTTCTGGATTGTGCATGCTCTTTGATACAAGGGAGGACAGGTAGCAAGACTGCGACGGATCTTCTTAACCATGTTTCTAGGATATTACAGAGCATCAATCTTGCTGGTGGCAGGTTAACTGGAAACAAGTTCACTCATGCAAAGGAGGTTATCTTGAATGCTGAACTGTTGTTTGGTAAAGCAACACTACGTAATTCAGATAGAATGAAGAGATTTCTCGTTGGACCCTTTCTGCTTGACGGACTTGAAACTCTGGCTGGCGCCTTGTGGAAAAATCTTAATTGCCTTCCTGGATTTGAAGAGAGCAAGGAGGGTAATCAACTCAGAGGCTTTCTTTTTGATTGTGTGATAGAATGCTTAGATTCAAAATACACCCGGTGCATTAACACTGGATTCAAAACGTGGAAAAGAGTACCGTCATGCATGAATGCAGAAATGTTGATTCGAGAGATTGGCGATGAAGTCAGAAGGTGGACAGATTTTGCTGGGATGATTCCGGATGAGATAATAGATTGGGAGATGAGTCATTCCTTGGGAAAATGGACAGATTTTGAAATTGAAGGATTCGAAACTGGTGCAGAAATCGACAGGGACATACTTCAGACTTTGGTTGAGGAAATTGCCGTCGACCTTTGGGAGTGCAGGGTGGATTCTGAGGGGTGTGACTAACATAATGGAACGTGGAAGTGTATTTTGTTTTACTATGATGCCACATTGTCTACTATGGAAGTGTCATTTTATTTTATTTTCTTAAAAACCATGTCTAACGTCATTGATGGTTAGTTGTAACTTGTCTTGACAATGAAAAGCAGCTTCAAATGGTCTTCTGCATAAATCTGTAGTCTGTATCCTTTAAGATCGATCGCTTTTTCAAACCCATGAAATAAGCAACTCTTATTTATGATTCGGTTTGAAACAAAACAACCAGTTCTCTAGCGTTCTTCATCAAACTCAATTGCAGAATGTTATTGTCTCTATGCAAAGCATGCTGGCACCGACAATGAATGAATCCGTGAAAAATTTTCTCGCCTTTTCTTCCGGGATGCAAACCTGAGCTGGTATGGTGAGTTGAAAATAAATTAGATTTCTAGTTTTTTTTTTTTTTGTTGTAAAATAGAGGAACCGGTGGAGTGGTTGAATGGTAGAATAATTTTTCTAGTTAGAAAAGGTTTTCTTGTTTAGTTTAATTTTTATTTAGGATTTTAGATCTATAAATAAACTTGTAATCAGAGTTATAATATAGTATATAAAAAAGAAAAATACTCCATAAAGAATATCTTCCTCTCAAAATCTCTCTTGATCTTTAGCTTTGCAATTCAACATTATTGTCTATAATAAGTTTTTTGAATTGATTTTCTTTCAACAAGTGGTGTCAAGCTTGTTCTTATTATTTGACATGACCAATCTAAACTTCTCACTCTAGTGTCCTTGTTTGGTAAAGGATAATCATGAGATTTGGTGTATTTGTGTGAAAGCTCGACTAAGTTTCCAGGATACGTGGGAAACAATTGCAAAAAAGCTTTGAAGAGCATGTAAAATGAGTGACATTGACATCAACCCAAAGGAAGGCCACACATAAAGCACGAAAGAAGAATCAACAAGCATTCATAATCATCCACCAATGTTTGGATGACACCACTTTTGAGATAGTGGCTGATGCAACCATCGCTAAGCAATTATGAGAAATTTTGCAACAATTAAACCAAGAAGATGATAACTTATAAAAGGTAAGCCTGTAAAAGTTACATGGTGCTTTGAAAATATGCATATGCTTGAATGAGATAATATCTCAAATTACTTTGTTAGAGTATTGACTATATACAATCTGATGGAAAGATACGGGGGAGAAGATGGAAAAAACACATGTGATAGAAAAGATCGTATGCTCACTGTATAAGAAATTGCATTATGTAGTGGTCGCAATAAAGGAATCATAAAAATGTGAATTTTTTTAACAATTCAAGGTCTCATGGAAAAACTACAAGCCCATGAAAAAAGAGTTAATGAAATTCAAGAAGACATGGATGCACAAACACTCTTCTCAAAATTCTTAACAAAAGAGAAGCAAGATGACTCTAGATATATCCAAGGAGGTAGAGGTCGTGGCAAGACAGAGCAAGATGAGGACAAGACAGATTTGGAAGAGAAGACCGAGACAACCTCAACAGATCAATTCGTCGACCGATTGAAGCTAACTAGTCAACTGGATCCTCAAACATTAGCAATTCGAGACCTAGGTTTGACAAAACAAAAATTAAGTCTTATAATTATCAAAACATAGGTCATTATACCAGGGATTGCTAGAATCCAACCAAATGGGTTGAAAAGAATGCTAATCTAGTAGTAGAAGAGGAGCAAAAGACCACCTTATTGCTAGTCCATGATGAACGAATGGAAACCAAAGAAAATATGTTGTATATTGACAATGGAGCCAGCAATGACATGTGGAGACAGATAAGTTTGTAGATCTTGATGAATTAATTAAAGATAATATCATATTTGTATATCATTCACATGTTTTTATCAAAGGAAAATGTATATTCTGATTCAAATGAAAGATGGTAGTCATCAATTTATTGGTGATGTATATTATATCTCAACTATAAAATGCAATATATTGAGTTTGAGACAAATATTGGAGAAAGGTTATGAAATTAAGATGGAAGATCATATTTTGACATTACTTGATACTCATAGAACTATGATAGCAAAGATAACCATGACAAAGAACATGATGCTTTTGCTAAACATGGAGATAAATGTGCCTACATCCCTAAAAACATGTGTGAAAGATCAGACTTGACTTTGGCATCTGAGACATAAACATATAAACTTTAATAGTTTGAAGATGATGATGCAAAATGAGATGTTGAAGGGTTTACCATCCATCAAACATATGAATCAGTTGTGTGAAGGATTTTTAGTGGACAAACAATTCTGTAAAAGTTTTTTAAAATAGTCTACATCTAGAACAAGTCAACCCCTACAAGAGATACACGTAGACATATATGATCCTATTCAACCATACTTATTTGATAAAAAATTATATTTTCTACTCTTTATTGATGATTATAATAGAAAGACATGAATATTCTTCTTAAAAAAGCCTAATGTATTTAATTGTTTTAAGAAGTTTAAGGCATTAGTTGAAAAAGAAAGTGGTTATTCTATAAAATCACTTAGGATAGATATGGGGTAAATTTTATCTAATAATTTTAATGAGTTTAGTAAAGATCAAGGTATAAAAATACTCGTAACAATGTCTAAATCCCCACAACAAAATGGTATGGGAGAGAGAAAGAATAGAAGCATCATCAACATAGCGAGAAGCATGCTCAAAATCATAAAGATGCTATAGGATTTTTAGGGTGAAGTTGTAGATTTTGTTATTTACTTGTCAAATAGGTGTCATATAAAAGGCTTGGGTGGTATGACTCCACAAGAAGCATGAAATGAAAAAAAGCCAAGTGCTACTCACATGAAGGTGTTTGAGAGCATTGAATATATGTATATAAATGATTAAGTGAGGATCAAGTTAGATGACAAGAGCAAAAAGCTAATCTTTACGAGTTATGAACAAAAGTCCAAAGGATATAAGCTTTACAACCCTAATAAAGGAAACATGGTGATTAATATGGATGTTGAGTTTGATGAAGAATGAGAATGGGATTAAAAGGTAGATGATGGTGAGGAGTATGACATTTTATAGTTCTTGATGAAGAGGAAAAGAAATATGAATATCATCAAGAACTAGTTACACCTCCACAATCACTAATGAACTCAAATTTACCTTTATCATCTTTTTCTAGTAAAAGTTCAAGTAGTGACAACCCACCAAGTCCATAAAAAAAGATGACGAGCCTTAATAACTTGTATGAAGTAACTAATCCAATTGATAATGATTTAACACTATATTATCAATTGCCACATATGAACCTATAGTGTTTAAAGAAGCAATAAAGGATGAAAAATGAAGAATTGCTATGGACAAGGAGATTTCATCAACTAAAAAGAATGACACATGAAAATTGGTTCTTATACTAAAACGAAAGAAACCAATATGTGTCAAGTGGGTCTAAAAAGAAAAGAAGAATGTCAAAGGAGAAGTGGAGAGATACAAGACGAGATTGATGGCAAAAGGCTATAGTCAAAAGCAAAGAATTGACTACGATAAAGTTTTTGCTCCAGTTGTTAGATTGGAGACCATTCGATTAATGATTGTCATAGTTGCCCAATGTAGATGGAAAATCTACCAAATGGATGTCAAGTCAGCCTTTCAAAATGGATTTCTTGAAGAAGATGTCTATATTGAGCAACCTATGAGTTATGAAGTGAAGAGACATGAAGACAAGATATTAAAGTTGAACAAAGCCTTATATAGATTGAAGCAAACCCTAAGAGCTTGATATAGTCGCATTGATAGTTATTTCTTGAAGAATGGATTGGTAAAATACCCCATGAATATACTATCCATGTAAAGATAAAAGAGAGTGGTGATACTTTTATTGTATACTTATATATGGATGACTTGATCTTTACACACAATAACCCAAAGATGTTTGGAGACTTCAAGTAAGCAATTATCAAAGAGTTTGAGATGACAAATATTGGTCTTATGATCTACTACCTAGGGATTGGAATCAAACAAGGACAAGATGAAATCTTTGTGAGTCAAGAGAAGTTTGCCAAAAAGATTCTCAAGAAGTTCAAAATGGAGGGTTATGCAAAAGTGAACACTCTAGTTAAGTGTGAAGCGAGGTTGTCAAGGAATGATGAAGGAGAAAAGATAAGCTCTACAACATTCAAAAGCCTAGTTGAGAATTTGAAATATTTGGAATGCACTCGTCCAGATATTCTCTTTAAAGTAATACTTATGAATAGGTTTATGAAGACACCAACTATGATACATCTTGAAGCATTGAAGCGAATTCTTTGATATATCAAAGGTACCATAAGTTTTGGCTTATTCTATAATTACTTTAACAACTTTGATCTTGTGGGCATAGTGATATTGATTGGACCAAAAATATGGATGATAGAAAGAGCACTACAAGTTTTATCTTTTACATTGGAGACACAACATTCACATAGAGTTCAAAGAAGCAATCTATAGTCATATTATCAACTTGTGAAGTTGAATATATAGCTGTTATAATATGTGTTTATCATTCCATATGACTAAGAAGATTTTTGAAGGAGTTGCAAATGCCATAAAAGAAGCCTATAAAAGTTTATGTGGACAACTTATTAGTTATTGCCTTAACAAAGAATCAAGTATTTCATGAAAAAAGTAAGCACATTGATACAAGATTTCAATATCCACGAGATTGCATTACAAATAAGAAAGTTGAAGTCAAATATGTAAAACCCAAGACCAAGTCGCAGATATTTTCACAAAACCACTCAAACATGATGTTTTTTCTAAGAAAAGAATGCTGGGAGTAATCAGAAATCAAGTTTAAGGGGGATGGTGAAAATAAACTAGATTTTTGGTTTTTTTTTTGAAAAACAGAGGAACCAGTCTACTGGTTGAGAACCGGTCAACCGATTGAGTCGATAAAATTACTTTCCTAATTATAATGGGTTTTCTTGTTTAGTTCAATTCTTTTTTTTGCCTAATATTTTAGGTCATAATAGACTTGTAATCAGAACCATAATATAGAGTGTATAGGAAAAAATAACTTAGAGAAAAACACTTAATAAAGTTTATCTTTCTCTTAAATTTGCTCTTGTTGTTTAGATTTGCAATTCAATATTATTGTTCATAATAATTTTCTTGAATTGATTTTCTTCCAACATGGTATATGTAGCCAACCTACCCACTTTTGATGCAAATATGCTTCAATATTCATCAAAATTAAATAACAAAATCATCAAGTACTAGATATGAGCAGTCATTATTAGAAAACATCAACGATATCAAGCAATACACGAAAATTGAACTCAAGGTTCCATGATTATATGGAGTGAACTCTCTTAAGATGCCTTTTAGCCCAGTAGCGTTTAGTTACTATCTCGGGACAAAAAGAGATGATGGTGAAGATAAAGAAGACAAGATAGAAAAGAAGACGAAAACATAATTGTGTTTGGTAATAATTTACAAAATAAAGTGACTATCTTTGTATCATGTTTGGTTATGGTGAAGAAGATAAAATAAAATATGAAAAAAATCTATTTTACCCTTATATAAAATATGACCCTTTCGACTCGTGACCTGGGTCTTGCCCTGGTCAACCCGAAGTCGGGTTTTAAAAATATAATAATAACTTTTATTCTTATATTGACCAAGGTCAACCTGTGTTGACTTTCCTAATCCGTGACCTAGGCTTTACCTTGAGTTTTAAAACTATGATAATAATATATTTTATTTTATTTTGACTCGGGTCAACTTGGGTTGACTCTTCTGACACATGACTCGGGCCTTATCCCAGGTTGAATCCTGAGTATGGTTTTAAAAATATGATAATACATAATAACTGCTTTTGTCCTTACATTGATTTGAGTCCATGATCAACCTCATTTGTGACCCAGGCCTTACCTGGGTTGACCCCTAAATCGGATTTTAAAACTATAATAACAACCATTTTTATTTCTAGGTTCACTCGAGTCAGCTTGACCAATGACTTAGGCCTCAATCATTAACTTAGGCTTTACCCCATTTCGACTCTCAAGTTAGATTTTAAAACTATAATAATAACCATTTGTATCTTTACATGTTTTAGTTAGATAATTTTTGAATTGAGAGTTTTTTACAAGGATATTTTAGAAAAAAAATATTATCTCTAAAAAGATATTCTTTTTATAGATCTTGTTCTGAAAATATAAAAATTCACTTTAAAATTATTGTAAAAATAAATTTATTTTTATTTTTTTAACCAAATATATTTTTATCCATGTTGTTTCTACTTTTATGTTCATAATCAGTAACCAAACACTATCTAAAATAATGTTTTCTCCTTCATGGTTCTATTATAAAACAGAAAGGAAAGAAAAGACCTGCAACATGACACAAGTTTGCAATGCAAATAAGATAGGATTTTATCTCAAGAGAGACAGTTTCTCCAGTAATATTATAATCATATGTAAAGCATGATTACATCCAGAGCTTTACAACCCCTGAGACCTAATCAACAACCAATCAAAGAATAGAACTTACAGAAATAGCAATAGTAGTGAGAAAATTCTGATAAAATCAAACCGAACTAAACAAAAACCCAGTTAAAAGATCAACAAATTTCAGAATGAATTAAGAAACCACCATAGATGGATCAATATCAAAATTTTCTATATCCCAAAACATTCTTGCCAACACCAACACCAACTCCTCTACCTCCTCTGTTTCCTCTGTTATCACCATTAATAGTGTTTGCAGCAGCCAAAGACAATCCTTTTAATTCTTCAACACTTGCATAACTCTCCCTCGCCATTAATAACCCACCATTCATTTTCTCCCTAGCATTTGCAGACTTACTCCTTCTCGAATTCGATAGAAACCCATTATTAGTTTTTGACACATTCTTAGATGGAGGAGTCAGCTCTTGCCGTGGCTTCCGTTTTTCTTTCCTCAAAGTAGCAGAGAAATCAGGCACTGATTAAGCTAAGATAGAGGACCCTTTTCTTGAATTCCCCAAATTTCCATGAAACTTCACTTGTTTCTTTGGTGGAGTTTGTTTAAAATCAGTCTCTTCATAATCTTGATGTTTTAACATCGTCATTCTTAGTTTTCTCTCTCTTAACTTTGCATACGCTCTGTATCTTGGCCCTCTTTCCATGATATAATTCTCAGTGTCAGTTTTAAAAGCACCGGTTGATCAGAATCTGCTGAGTTTTGAGAAAGAATTAGAGAGATATGATCAATGGCTTGAAAGAGAGATTGAACACTAGGGTTTTGTTGATGGGATTGGTTCAGATGGCAGTTAGTTTCTGCCATTGTTGATGGTTTCCTCTCTATTTTTGTTATGTTTCTTTAATTGTTCTGGGTAGCTTCAAGTTTTCGTGTTGCTTAAGAATTTGATATTGCAACGATAAAAAAATGGAGACAAAGAAACCCTTTTGGTCTTGTTATAATAGTTTACCATTACAACGTTATGGGTAAAAGGTGTTGAATCATCATGGATTCTAGATTGATTCTTTGTGATGGTTTTGATTGGTGATTCGTGATGGATCAAGAGCCATCCATTTATGATCATTTGATTTGGGTACATATTATTTTTGTCCCTTTCTAAGGTGAAAATGAAAGTTTTTCTTTTACTTCTTTTGTGTCCCTTTGTTAATGAAGTAAACGATGTCATCACCAATGGTAAGACGGCTATTTCAAGGCTTTACATATGGCAGGCAGCCTGCGACAATAAAAGGAAAATAAGAACATGATTGGACTAGTACGTTTGATTATTATTTTTAAATAGTTAAAGAGAATTTCAAGTATACAATTTCATGTCAAAAATATCATCTCAAATACGCTTGTATCTTCAACCACAAGACATGATACCCAGTTAAACCAACCAAATATGAATTTTTTTTTTAAATTAGCGCAAAAATTTTAAACTTTCAAGGGAATAACGTTTGAAAAAAAAATTGCACTAAAAATCATAATTCTAAGACACGAAAAATTTAAAATGTCACCCTTTACAAGCGTGACAATAATTAAAATTTAAATAGATCAAAGAACATATTGAACTAACAACGTTGTCTCTCTCACAAAAAAAACTATTGCCGTCCTCACTTCTCTCCTTAAAAAACATGTTAAGAACTTAGATTTTTCCCTTAAATCAACTAAAAATCAAATTCATTCTAGTCTCTAAGCATCCTTTGATGTTTTTGTGTTGAAAATTCATCGTTCCCTTTATTGCCACCATCGCTTCCTCTGTTGCCCAAACCACTCTTGTACTCCTATAAGTAAAATAAACATACTACATTGCTATTAATTTGTATTTGGTTTGATTGAAATCAAATAATTATTTTTGGTTGAATTTAGGGTTTGCTGAATCAATGATAAATTAATTAAAAATACATTTAATTAAATTTTATTTGATATAGTTGAATATGAAAATAAGTCGAGTTAATTATTTCAATTTATTATGTATTGTGTTTAATTTATGTTAAGTTGCCAAATTATAAATTTTATGTATATTGTTGGAAACGGATAATAATGTAGTTAAATACGCACACACGTTCATGCAATAGAGCATAAATGTGGTTGAATTATGACGAATTACATGTTTTATTGAATTGTTGAGAACTTGACGAATTTAGTATTTTCTTAGAATTAAATTAATTTGCTATGAATTTGTTTTTGAATTAATGTAATTGAGCATGAAAAAATATCAATTAATTTCATGAATTATGTTTAATTTTTTTGTTAAGTTTGCTTTAACGTTAAATTTTGGGAATTTGATTGAATTTGCTATGAATTTTTCCAATTAGGGTTGGGATACTGCAATTTGGTTAAAATTATGTTAAATTGACTAGAATCCGATTTTTTTTACAAAATGTCTAACAACATATTTATGTTATGTCGTTGTGGTGGCAATATTGTTCCTAAAGTGAACATTAGTATCCATATAATGGCAGGAGCAGTTTGTTGTTAACTGGTAATTTAGGCATGTCGTATGTAGAAATGAAAGAAATCATTTGTCATGAACTTGGGTGAAATTATAAAGATATTGATGTTGAAATGACTTGGAGGTGTCAAATTGGTGAACAATAATATTATCTTGTACTAATTGTGTGTGATGATAGTTTTAAGGCAATAATTGATTCTTTCATTCAAAATGTTTTTAACATAATGATATTATATGTGAGTAGTTGACCAGAATCTGTGTGTGTCAACTTCTACCGGTCTTTCAAATTCAATTAGTAAAGGTAAAAATAATTTATTGTTAGATGATTTGCTGCAAAGTATAGATGATATTATGTTTGACAATTCTTTTGTTGATCAATATATATTTGACTATTATGAGCTTAGTGATAATAAAGATGATGTTGATAATGATGTTCATGGTGAAATTATTTCTCATGTTCATGAATTTAGAAATGCTTCTAGGTTTAGTTTTGTTGTTTCACATGATTGAGTATTTAGTCATAAATGTATGTCAGGAGAGTTTGAATTGGTGGTTGGTCAAACATTTAATAGTAAAAATAAATTGACTAATGTTGATAAACGGTGGCACATTGCACACTTGGTTGAGTACCGAGTCAAATGATCGAACTCAACATTTGTTTATTTACAATGTGTTCAAGCAACAAATTGTAAGTGGTATTTGCATAAGGGATATCATAAAAGATCATGTTCATTTGAGATAGCAAAGTTAAAAGGGCCACACACATGTGTTTCAACCTTTGTCCAAAAAATTCACCATCAACTTGATGCAAATTATATTGCTAGTGCTATATCAACCTCTGTAATGAATAATCTTTGAATGACGGTTGTAAGCATACATGATGAAATAAAATTGTCGGATATGACAGTCCAAGCTATAAGGGTTACACTTCATCTCCTACTAGGATGCAAGTATTGCGATGTTATTTTTGCAATTATATACATTTATATTGTGTTTTTGAAACTTTGAAAAATGCAATTAAACTGACATGTTTTTAATGCAAGGTGGTGTGTTGGACGAGTTTTTGAAAATAATTCAACATATATGTTAGCATTTTATTGGAGCGAGCTTGATAAACAACATATTATCCATGTATTTTTTGAACTATTTGTTAAATAAAATAATTAACTACATCGAATTATTGTTGTTTGATATTTATTTAACTTATAATTTGTAAGTCATTTGAACGCCTTACTCGGAAGAAAGATTGATCATTTCACCAGCGAGATGGATATATGGACAATAGTGGTACTGCTAGTATGTTTTAAGATGGTTGAGCTACATTGTCTGAATCAGGTAATGCGACAGTTCAGCTACAGAAAACACATTTCAGTCGATATCAATACAAGTGATGTTTTGCATGCCATTACTTGTAGGGATAAAAATAATGATTACGATTGATTAAGTCGGCATAATGCTTATGTTGGGATGCATAAAGGAATGAGATATTTACAAAGTTGCGTCTTATGATTAATGACGAGGAGTATATGACTTAATACATGAATATAACACGACAAATTATTACTCCGACTTCTGAACAAGTTCCTCCACCTGAATATATATAGTATGAGCAACATGCCTAGCGGATTCAACATCACGTAAGTAATAAAATCTTTTTATAATTAAATATATTAACCATTGAGTTTTATGTATTTATTTTTTAATTTAAAATTAATATTTTATTAATATTAAGTTGGCTTTTTGCTATGGAAAGGCTGAGAGACCACATCTTATCTTCGCCGTACTGACAAAGAAAGCGAAATTCACACCATAGCGTTCAGGTGGTTAAATGTTTGTCACACTTGACTTAAAACCTTAGTGAGAAACTAACTCTTGATGATATCATGACAGAGGACAATGCCACTCAGGCAAAGCAGGAGTTGGATCCGATCGTGTTACTAATGAGTGTGGATCATTCAATAGACATAGATAGATAGATAAATTATGTTTATATATTTTAAAATTACTTGAATATTGTATTGTTGAATTATTTTATATTCATTTTGCATGTATATATGTTTTTTTTTTTTTTTGCATTCCTAAGGCTACTACAATCTAACCGTTTTATCAAATGTTCAGCCGTTTCTCAAAACAGTTGTAAACCGCGACATTTCAATAATGTTGCGGTTCAGAATGCAACATTTCAATAATATCATGGTTGTGAACCGCGATATCAGTTGTCACGATTCTAAAACACGACATGTATCAAATGTTGCATTTCTAAACCGCAACATCTTCAAACTATGCTATTTCACCAAAACTTTTTCAATCTATAATATTTCAGCATTTAATTATATTTTGGGTGCTAATTGCCTAATTTATCCAAGATAGCTTTGCAGAAAACAAGCAAGCGTGTAACACCAGATCCAGCCAGATTAGTAGCTTGTCATCAGGTTTCAGCAATCAAGCAAAGATTTATGCAATGACTAGCCTATGACAAGCTCTAATCAATAATAGTGCTAAACAACATCTAAAACCTGAAAGACAAATGACATAAAAGCAGAATAACCAGAAAACTTGTAGATCATTTTGGTTTGGTATGACTTAGTGGGACTTTGGCATGCTTGAGCTTAAGATCCGAAAACAATCATCCCATAATATGACTGCATATATGAAATTGCGTAACAAAATAACATGACAATGAAATTTATCTCTCAGTCATATGACCTCAATTAACATGAGATGCAGACACTGCTGGCCAGAAGGAGCCGAGGATGACATCGACAATAAATGGTTAAGCATCCGTACATTAATTACTGCAAGGAAGCTTACAAGAAGCTACATCTTTTGGCTCAAATGTCAGAAGCTCTCAACTTTACTGAGATGGTTTTTGCCTCTCTTTCAGCTATGCCTTTTTCTTGGATTCAAACTTTGTGATACTTGTACTTTTGCCCCAGATTGAATCTAGTAATTTTGTTGGTGAAGCCACCAAGAATCAAGGTCCTCATAGCCTCAACCCCTTGTTCCAATGATGCATCAATCTGTCCAGTAGAGATTAACAGTCAAAACGTTGCAGCAGTTTTGAGGAAAATACAAATGCACCCATATAAATGTAGAGCAATAGGCACGAAGTCTATACAACAGTTGTTCAATCAGAAGATGCGAGTACTGAACAATTGCGCAGACATAGACAGAGCCATAAAGCATTTGACAATAAATGTAAAATCAATGATATCACCACTGGCAACCCTAAAGCCAGACACACCATACTTACTGGAATAGCTGAAATACATGTATATTACTAATACAAGGATCGAGTCAATATAGTATGTTAAAAAATGATTTTGCACAAGGTGTGAAGCCCGGTGTCTTAAACATGAAAGGAATAGGGAGTGACCAAATGCCTGAACTTTTTAGTATCAAATACCTTTCACCATGAAGCACGAGGAAGAACCTTTGCGCTAGAATCAAACAATGACATACCTGTTCTCGCTCTGTTGGGCTAAACTTCTGAAGGAGAAAAGCTTTCATGTCCATTGTGCCAGGTGGATTTCCAATGCCTGCAAAAAATGGAACTTTTTATGCTCTATAAACAAAGACAAAAATGGCTCTTCAGCACATAAAATGTTCTGAAAAGATGAGCTACGAGAAAACTACTTGCCTATACACAATCGAGGAAATTCTCGACAACCATCCAAATGGTCCATCACACTCTTTACTCTGCAACAAGGGATCACAAATAAATGTTTTTTGTATTTCTTGGTTTAATTCAGAAAAGAGAGTTCTTTAAATTACAAGAGGTGCATTAATATGAGGCCAAAATATTTGATTAATTGATAATGTTCTCCCAGGAATTTCATTTGAGGAGGTTAAACAACATAGATAAATTTAGGAAAAAGACTCCAGAATGGGAACCAATTGCTACCCCAACCCCCATAATACATGCAGATGCAGTGACTATCCATGCATTAGCTATCAACTAATTGATTTGCTCCTATAGAATTACAAAACGAAGGTTTCCTCATCTCTTAAAAGATATATGTAAATACATTATGTTTGATGAACCTCCTATTCATCTCTAAAACAAGCTAACCAAGGAGCAGAAAATCCCTTCTTTATACAGGTATGAAATGCATGCTGCTCATTAAATTCATTTAACCTACACTGGGTTTTAGATGCTTTGTACTTGGTCCAAGGAATAGTTATTTTCTTTCAACTCCTTGAAACAAATTGTAATTCTGTGTTCAGAGGCTGGCAGGCCCCTATTTGGCAGGTGATCAATAGATATGCCTAGTGCAGTAGCTTGAGCTTTAAATTAAGCCAGGAAAAGTGACCCATAAATCTTCTTACAGGAGAATGAGAAAAGTTAACAAGCAAATCATTAATAAACAACTTTCCTCTTCTGTAAATTTATTAAATTATGACTTAGCAAATAAAGATCTCAGTTAATAACGAGTTGTGGTAGAATCAAGATAAGTTAATACTTAGCAAAAAAGAAAGTGGTTTAAGAACTTGTGGGTCAAGGAGGATTAGTGGGATGATAGGTACTGTCAAACAATGCCAACATCGTAACACTAAAACATACCCATTGTGATGGCCATGTCCACCTTTTGGCTGAACCCTCAGAATGCCATTTGGTAAGTTCATCTCATCATAGATCTACATGTTCAAATCCAGGACCATAATGTCAGTATAGAGAAAATTGTGAGTAAATAAAACTAACAAAATTCTTTTAAATGGAAGTGAGGATAAAAATGCATACCAGTAAAATATGACGAAGAGGTATTTTATAATGAGCAGCAAGTGGTCCAACCTTGAAAACATTGAAAAGAAAAATAGGTTAGTTGAAAAATCAGCTGTCTTCAGGGACAGCAAAGCACATGTTTACATCACATCCAAGTGCCTATCGATAAATTCAGTGAAACATGCAAATCAAAAGTAAAATTTTATGACAACAAAATAGAATCATGGAACTAACTGATTCCCCACTAAAATTCATATATGCCTGTGGTTTTGCCAACAGAATCGGCACCTCTCCGATGCAACCTGTACTGATCACAGAAAGAATCTGAATAAACCATCACCCATATACAAAGAAAGAAAGTAGAAAATGCATAAACTTGGAGGGAAGTTAGCAGTGAGGTTTTTTACTTAACAACCTATTCCAATCAAAGCCTTCGATTGTATTGTGTTCATCAAAACACCTTCTGCTTGGGCAATTCGATCAATCATTTCAAATCCAACCTGACAAAGATAAAGTTGCAAAATCGTTAAATTAATAAAAAACACTATTGAAGCCATCAAATTCATATGGGACTTTAATTACATTGTGCCTAGTGCCGTGGTACTTTGTTCCAGGGTTACCCAATCCAACAATTAGCCAGGGCGTATACTCCACTTTAACTCCATTGCCATTATCGGGCAATGAAGCACGTACACAAAGCCTGACCGAAGCTAAATTCCTTCGATGAAAACGAGAACTTCTTGGACAGGAAATGCAGGTTCTAGGGGTAGATACTGCATACAACATTGACCTACACATAAAATAAGCAGAACTTAAATAGCGGGTATAAACAAACCAAATAGATAATAAATAACCATTCACAAAGAAAGAATAATGCTATCAAATAAAAGAAAAACAAGTTTTATTGCACTAGGGTAGATTTAACTAGAGGTTTCTGCTTCCAAATTCCAAACTTTAAACCTCCTTTCTTCCAACATTTTCACAGCATCAAATAAAAGCTTTAAAGGAAAATTTATTGAAAACCCAACATTGTAACCAACCACGACTACCATTAAGTGCTAATGAGCTCTTTAAATTATTAAGAAACATCTACCGTTAGGCAAGAACCAATGAAAATGGCCACAAATATCATAATAATCACAGAATTTTGTGAGCTAAATAACTATAATTCCAGCAACTTAAACACTAAAAAGGATTGAACTTTTCACAAACTACAGTTCCAAAAAGAAAACCCATATCCATTAACTTCAGAAAAGACACACACATTACAGAGAGAGAGTTGCAACATGGCACGTTAAAAAGAATCAGTGAAAAAGATAAGTCAATCCATATTTGAAACTCAAAAGGTAAGCTTCGTAAAGAAGAAAAGAACAAACCCTTTTAAGTGTATTGATACTTGAATTCAGAGAAAAACTTAGTTGCTTAGAGGAAGAGAGAGACCCAGTAAATTAAAGAGCTTAGCTTTGAAGCATAGACGTCGAGTCTTCGCTGGTTTTAGAAGTTGCAGGGTAACCTGTAGGCTCGTTGATTGATATTTTTGGATATAGAAACCAGATAATAATCCAGTCGAGGATAAATATGAGGGATTCTGGGCTGTAGCTCTAAATGGGCACCTGTAGTTTAGGGCTTTTAATATATGGGCTCTCAAATGAAGTTTGGGCTCTTTGAAGTAGTGTTTTTTTTACTATGTTTTATTGGTTTATTAGTAGGATACCCGTTTACGAGCTATGCTGCATCATGAATGAAGTTTCTATACAAAACAAAAACTTTCCCCGTGGTCAAGAATTGTTTGATAGCATTATTAAACATGATATAATATATATATATATATATATATATCAATCTTGAAATTTTTTGATCTAATTTTTTATTTATTTTGAGTTTAAAATTAATTTTGTGAAAATTGCTCTAAAGTAATTTAATGGACTTGATCGATTCAAAGACAATCAGATTGACTGATGAAAAAAACCTAAGGATAAAATTGACAAAAACAAAACTTCCCGTCCCAACTCTTTTTTTATTCCAGGTATAAAATTAAACCGTGTAAGAGTTGTTTTAATGTAACCGAATAGACTTAGTCGGTTCAAAAGCAACCTGATTATTTGTTAAAAAAATCTAAGGATGAAAAAAAAAGAAAAAAAAAAGACAAGATTGATTGAAAACAAACCTATGATTCAACTCCTTACTTTACTTGGATTTAAAATTAAATCGTGCGAGAGGTGGTCTAACGTGACCTGGTTGATTTGATCGGTCCAAAATAACTCGAAGACTGTTAAAAAATATTACAATAAAGTTGAGAGAAAGAAAAAAAATAAAAAAAAGAGAAAAAATAAAGGGCACCTACTTCACTATTCATAGTGAAGCAAATGTCTTGCACCCCACTTCTTTTAGTATAGTGTAAAACTAGATTTTCTAGCCCGTGCTATGATATGATGCGGGTCAAACTTCTTCTAACATAAAAAAAGTTTCGAACGATATTAACCTGAACGAACTCAGGTTAACTTAACTAACACGTGAGCTATGGGATCAGGACACATGTAGAATGGAAAGCAAAAAAAATCATAAGCTTAAGGGCCAACAACCTAATCTTAAAGAATAAATTGAAAAAGAAAATTAATTTTAAAAAAAAATACGGAAGAAAAAAACTCGAGTCAACCTAGATTCACTCTAACAACTCACCACCTATGACATGAGATTAGAATAAAAAAATTATTTTAAAAAAATAACTTAGAAAAAGAATCGAAGTTAAATAAATAATAAAATATTAAAAAAAAACTTGAGTCGTCATAGATTAAAAAAAAATTATTAGTGTGTGTGTGCTAATATATATATATATATATATATATATATATATATATATATATATATATATATATATATATATATGACTATGAATGTGTTTGTTTTTTAGTAAATTTTTGTGATCGTGGTTTGAAAAAAATAAGTGAAAAAAAATATAGTTAACTGAGGTTAGTTAGATTTAGATACATGTTTGGTAAAAATTATGATTGAAGTTTATGGGCAACAAAAAATATGTATAAAATGTTTGATAGTTGTGTGATTGCGGTTGTTTTTCAAAGTGTTTTTTACTTGAAAGTGCATTGAAATAATGTATTTTTATTTTAAAAAAATTATTTTTGATATCAGGTATCAAAATGATATAAAAACACTAAAAAAATATTAATTTAAAGTAAAGAAAAAAAATAAATTTTTTTAATTTTTTTAAAAGTTCTTTTAAAACACAAAAACAAATATTATTTTACGAAACTCAATTAAAAAAACATGTAAAAACTGCTTTACAAAAACTGTGTTTCAAACTCAATTTTTTAGTGAGTTCTGCAATATAAAACACAATTTTTACAATTATCAAATAACTTGCTATATTTTTTGCATCCCAAACACAAAAACAAATGCAAAACAATCACAGCCTATAAAAGCTAACACGTTTAGTATTTTTTTTTTAATTTTTAAATTTAATAGGTAAGAGGTGAATATTAATGCCAGCACTTAACCAGATGTTAAGAGACAATCGATTAATTATCACTATTATTTTTATTTTTATTTATTTAATTTTGAGTATAAATTTTTATAAATGCCTTTGTCATCCATATAATGGATCCAAATAGCAATCAACGACATATTACCATGTAGTAAAAAAATTACAACATACAAGTGTTTT
>Ga0325414_1001002_pt1 | contig 25980 bp, 15 predicted proteins | sample PopdelMetagenome_8_FD_206183 | JGI IMG/M metagenome (GOLD analysis project Ga0325414, IMG submission 206183) | Populus deltoides microbial communities from Bellville, Georgia, United States - Leaf-PdKOR-R3 | ecosystem: Host-associated > Plants > Phyllosphere > Phylloplane/Leaf | place: USA... | reverse complement strand
AATAATAATAAGTTAAAGAGAGCTTTGAGATGTGATATTGATGTAAGGATCAAACAAGGATAAAATAATTGTCAAGGTTAGAGGATCCACTAATGGTATTTCAAACAAATATAGTATGAATTCTTTTTATTACTCAACAGGAAACCACACACAAAGAAGGTTTCAATCGGATTATAAATTGTTAACATGATTACATTAGTTATCTTATTTCAATAATGTTAATACATGTAAATGTTGTCAGGTATTCATGATTATAACTTATGTTAACAATAAATCAAGTTTCTTTCATAGTACAGGTGTCAGTTATACCATATGGTTGGCTATGAAAGTGTCAAGTATTTGTTGTACCAAGGGTTATACAACATAAATCTAAATTAACCATTTAACAAACAAAATATTAAGAGTGAACAAGATAACAAATACAAAACATGTTAGTATCAAACATTAAAGTCCATGTTGAGTTTATAATATACTTATTTTTTCACCATTAGTGTAATCTTTTCACCTTGACATAATAAACTTAACTAAACATAATGAAAGAGAGAAACATAAATAAACAAGACAAGAATATAAATAAGATATAAGTTAACTATGTAAAGGAAAGGAAGTGAAAAGCATAAACAAGAGATTAATGAAAGCAAAACTTAAGCATTACAAAAATATAAAGGGAGAGAGCAAGAACATAATTTTGATCTGAAAACCAAGATGCCTAAATGCATGGTAAATGCCTCTTGACTTGGTAACACTCCTTATCTTCTTGTCAGTAAAAAACATCATTGCTAACATCAGAATTTGAACAGATAGTCTTCATGAAAGTTCTGGGAAATTGTCTCAGCTTTCCAACAAAACAAGAATCAGTGTATTTGGACTTCTAGAACTCAAGATATGGGCTGAACACTGAATAATGTCTGGGTTGCAGGACAGATTCCGACTTCTCCGTTGTTGCCACCATTTGAACTAAAAAATGACACTTTTAAATCTTGGACTCTTCATGAAAGTTTTAGGCTTATGTCTTAACTTTCCATACATATAAACCAGATCTAAATCTAAGTTCTACAGCTCCAGTTATGATCCAATAACCGAATAGTATTCCAGTTTCAACTGAACCATCATCTCTTTTTTAAACTTAGCCCTTTCTTTGTTTTCTCAATTTTAGTACTTAAACTCATCAATCAATACTTTGATTTATGTGATAGGTTTGCATTTAAGATGAACATTTACCATAAATTAAAGGTATCTTATATTATTAGACATGTTATTATAAAACATGCTCTAGTTAAGGAGTTATTGATACTTTAAGTGTAAAATGATTAAATAAAACCTTGATAAAAATACACTTTTAAGTATTAATCAGTCTCCATCAAAATAAACACCTTAAAATTGTTGAAATATTTAGGATGGAAACAAATATGGAGTTGGCTTATAGGCGTGAAAACACTATATTTAAGGTGTTTATTTATTCCACACAGAGACAACACCTTCAAGATATAACTAAGCCCTCTAAACTTAAAAAAAAAAATGAAAAGATAAGACTAAGAAAAGAATATATATTTTTTTGTATGTAGTTTTCTATGTAGTAACAGGTTTTTATAGACTTGAAATATAACGATGAAACAGTATGATTATTGATGAAACAATATAACCGTTGATCAAACAATATACTTTAAATTAAATTGAATTGTTGTTATTCAGTTTTATCTCAACATTTACAAATATCAAAATTAATTATAAAAATTAATTCAATGATGAATTAATCTCACTGATATATTAAGTTTCAAGTTCCAAATACCTTCTTTTGATATTATAAATATCCATATAATAGTACTAGGAAACCAAATAAGAGAGTTCATCCATCATAACTTAATTAACTACGTAATAAAAACTCATAATTATAAACATTAAAAGGAGGTATTTATTTCCAATATAGGATAAACGCCTTTTTTTTCTTTATATATTTATAAACTACACCAACAGTCACACCACCATCTACCAAGGGAGGGAGGGAAATGAAGGTTTCTGGTTGTATCAGAGGGCATTCTAACCTTTCCGCCCACATCATAAGAACCTTTTAAAGCTTGAAAGAAATTTATGTTGGGGCCAGAGTTATGTTGGGGTGAAAAGGTCTGCTGTCCAACCGAGTTCAAGGAGTTTGCTGTAGAAGTTGCAACAATTTTATCATACTTGGACGAGGTACGAAGTGGTTGAATAGGACCCAACGGAGCTGTCTCTTTCAAGTCAGAAAAGGCATTCCTTCTATGGCTGTTTTATCACGCCATCCTTGTTTTTCTTTAGGGAAGGGCCCACACCACCCACACTGCTTACATTCAATGATTGCAGCTGCTCTGACGTAGAAATTAATAGAAGACAAGACTCATCTTCTCCAGCAATAGACTCTAAACCCAAGTCTTCCTTGACCCCATGAACTCTCACCATACCTAGCTCCTTTTTCCGCTCAGATACACCAAGAAAAATTGGTTTTTGGCTTAAGAAGGCTGAGAATCAGCAATAGGAGATGAATCCAGTCGTTCTTGAAAAGCAGTTACTTTAGAAAACTGAGACATATTAGAGTCATGGCTATGCAACATTTCCTGCATCTTTAATCTTTAAATTATGGCCAGATTTTACATTTTTGAACTTCTCAAAATTTGAACTAACCACCGGACTATCAGCAGCTCTTGGCTTAGAGTTCATCCTGACCTAAGCATCCCCTATAACACCATAATTATCTTTATTTTGTCTGCTGATATGAGTATCCGAAGATGCAGCCAAGTCTGCACCTATATTGACCATCTCTCCCCTCTTCGCTTCAACAACCTTCTTTGCCGAGGAAACATCCAAGTCTGCAACTATCTTACCCATGTTTCCCCTCCAAACATCATGAACTTTCATTGTCGTACTAGAAGAACTCAGTCCTTCCTTTGCTGTAATCGAAGAGCTTCAAGACCCTTGCATGGAATAACACACAAAAAAACCAAGAACATAAAGGGTGTAAAAAATGAAACAGGACCTGAAACTTAACCAATGAACAAGCCGAATAAAGAAAAACAAACCTAATTTAGTAGAAAAACAAAGTTACAACATAATCGGATGCAAGAAAAACCAAATCTGATCATGTAGGAGGAAAAGAAAAGGAAAAGAGAGGAGAGAGCAATTTGCTTAGTATCTTTGGAAAACTTTGCGGGGAAAGTTTAGTTATATATATATATATATATATATATATAGTCGTGATTGTTTTTCTGACAAATAAAATGGTTGAAGGACTCAAATTGATCAAGAAAATTGATGACCAATTCCTTCATATTCCCAAGTTCTCTTCCCTAATGAACAAGCACTAAATTGGTTCCTTTGTATCACCAAACGGTTGATCGGTTTATACAGAATACTAATTTTTATGATTTTAATCCTAGTAAATTCTTAGAACCGTTTTATCAATCTTTTTAAATACATGTGTAGTGAAGTGTTTAAGTTCATTTTAATTGTGTTATCAAGATAACATATAAAGATTTATATAAGCACTAAAAATAAACATTTAATTCTAAATCTTCACTTTGCTTCCATTTTCGACTTCTTTTCATTTTGCTTGTTGATATGTTTTTTGAATAAACATGTTTAAATTTAATCTTAACCAAGCATTAGTTTATTTTTCATTTAATTGTTATCATCAAAATATATAAGAATATGAATATGTGACCTAAAAGTCAACGTTATTTTAATAATAGTTAAATTTTCATAGGGATTGGACATTAGAAAGCTCTTGTGATAAGGTCCAGAAGCTATTGTGCGAGATTTATATTAGTTTTCTAATTGATTTAGATTTTTTTTCTATTTTATTTAGAACTCATTTATTATTTTTCCAGTCCTTTTTAGAATATTTTCAGCTATTATAAATGGGGTTATTTAGCTTATATTTATTTATTTTTTACAGACTTCAATTTCAAATTAACCTTATTATGTGTTTGTGAGAGGATTCTCATATTTTAGTTCATCATTAAACTACTTTAACTTATCAAAGAATCATCCAAGCTTCATGACATCTTTCATGCTACTTATTCATGTCTCTTCATAGGAAATGGGTGGAGGTTCGATTTTTATAGTCTTTGTCGCTTAGTACATGTTATTGTTATGTCAATCTCAATCATTAGCCTGGAGCTTTCTCATGAAGAGTCAATTTGATTTTGAATTTTTAAATCTTTATATACACAAGGTTCACATCACCTAATGTCTTCTTTTTCTCTTATTTTGATTTTTAATTTCTTCAATTGGTTCCATTATCGTGTCATCTAATCCACAATTTCACCTTGTAACATTTCTCTTTACTAATTTCACAAACCTTAACATTCCCTATTTTAAGGGTTTTCATTCCTCCATAAATCACAAGGAAAAATGCATTTGATTAGAAAAAAAAAAACTCTTATCACAAGTGTTTGACTAGATTTCAAAATCCCCTTGCAATGAATAGGTTTTCTCCTTTCTTCTTTTAAAAATTAACAACTTTTTCCCTCTTCTTCCAACTTTCAACTCTCTAATTTTCTACTAATTTATTTTGTTTTCATTAGGTAGGAATCATCTAACCAGCATTATCCATGACAAAGATAGAGAAAATATAGACAAATATGAAAACGTGTGCTATGCCTTCTCTTTATTTGCCTCTCACCTTCATTGTCATATGGACCATGTCCTCCAATTCCACACATTTTTGTAATTCTACAACATTCACAATGTCCCTATTAAGTCCATTTAGAAATCTAGTCATAGTAGCTTCCATATCCTCAATCGCATTAGCATGAATCATTGCGATTTTCATCTTCAATATCCACGGACCTAGAACCCTGATTCAAACTTTGCAATTTCAGATACAAATCTCTATAATAGTGGTTAGGCACAAATCACCTTTTCATCAACACTTTCATTTCCTCCCACGATGCTACCAGCCTCTCTCCACTCCTCATTCTCCTAATCGCATTCTGATCCCACCAAATCAGTGTGTAATCCGTGAATTCGATGACTACTAATTTTACTTTCTTCACCTCTAAATAGTTATGGCAATAAAAAATCCAATCCACCTTTTTCTCCCACTCTAAATAGTTATGGCAATAAAAAATCCAATCCACCTTTTTCTCCCACTCCAAATTTGTCTCAGAATTGTTTTTACCTTGAAAAGAAGGTATTTTCAGTTTGATAGCATCCAAATCACCATTTAAATCAGCATGTCCCCTATCATTACGGAAATTTCCCCTTCAACCGAATTGGCCCCTAGTTCTATTCCTAAAATCGCTTTAGTTTCTAGGCTGATGAAAACTTATGTGAACCTCATGATCATGTGGTCACGCAACCCACAATCAAGATTGAGATCTGATCCCGGAAAGTCGAAATAGGTGTGATAGGAGTGTGACACAATAGAAACATGTTCCAAGGCACCAACATTATTAGAATGAGTGGAATGATGCCACGAAGCCAGTTAATCTTTGATAAGTTAGATTCAGTTCGTTCAAGAATTGAAGAAAGCAAGAATCACTCTCACACGTTAAAACTAAAAAATTCAGAAGTAATATCATCTAAGCTATCGAAATTTTGATTACATGAGTTTAAATAATTCTTAAAAGTAACCCTAATGATCCAGCCTTGTGGGCTGAACTGACGCACATACAAAACCGACCCAAAAACCCTAAACTGAAAAGCCCATAACCTGATCGAAACAAGATTTGGATCCTAGCTCAAAACAAAGTTCTAATTAAACCCAAACATGAAAGAAAATAATAAAAATAATTGATTTGTTATTAAATACGACTAGCCCTTCTTTCCTTGTGTAACTAGGATGAATAAGGAATCCTTATAAGAAAAGGATTTTAAAACATTAATGAATCCTTACCACACTTGGAGATTATATTGCAGCTCATTAATGATCCTTGTGGAACTAGAAAATTCCCAAAACAAGCTCCCACATCCTTGTAGGAAAAGGATCCTTGCCAAATAGGAAGTCCACAAGTCAAAAGGAAGTAAATAATATAATTCATATAGCTTGTTCTGACCTATATCCCAAGTCCTTCTCAAACATGGATTCACCTTAAACTTTACCCCCAATATAGAAAAATACCTTTGAAATCTTCTGATAAAGTTTCAGTTCGATCCAACGGTTGGATTTGAAGTTATGATCAATTGCGTAAAACTGAACGGTAGAAACTTTTACAGCAAAATCTGAATCTGACCTTACTTGGATCGTATCACAATGCTGAACCGTATCAAAAGCATTCTCAATAGCCTATGGCCTCATCCTCAAAACCATCATCACCAGTATCATTCACATTCTCCTTAAAATCCTCATAATTAGCCCATCTTGGCCTTTTGTCCCTACTGCCGTTGTTTGCTTTCGGTTCAGCCCTAACTTTCTTCATGTCTTGGGTGCTTGTACCAGCCTCGTTACCATGTTTCTCTACCCTATTAAGTCTTTCACACACGTTCCCTATCACAAAATTCATCGTCTTAATCATTTGCGTCATGACTTGCTTTTGAAACTTAAGCTCTGTCTCGGGAGGGGCTGGTGTGTTGTTTTGATCTAACATGATAGTACCAGCAAACATTTGTTAGTGGACTGAAAAACAATATCCTCACGTCCCTCGTGTTTCGCTCAAACACTCTAAATATCCTCACGTGCTCACACCTCTCATCTCACCTTCTTACGGTTCAATCAATGGCTGCGGCAATAGGCACGTGATTAGGTAATACAGCAATTTGCCCACTAATAGTAAATAAAATGATTTCTTTCACTTCTGAATCCCAAACAATTCAATTTAGGGTTAAGACACAAAGACTTAAGATCATTTCTTCAAGTTGTTCTCCATTTCTAAGTTTGTAGCCTTCGCAGTAGCTTCATTAATGTTACCTACCAAATAAAAAGCTTGCTCGGGAAGACTATCTAATTCTCCACAAAAGGATCATTTTAAACCCTCTGATTGTTTATGCTAGATCGATATATTTTCCCAGGGAACCAAAAAATACTTCGGCTATGAAAAAGGGTTGTGATAATTAATGCTCATTTTTTCATGCTCTTGATACAGTTAAGCGATCCTCTTTGGATAATTCATCCAACCCAAGGATAGCTATAATGTCTTGAAGTTCTTTGTAACATTGTAAAGTTTGCTTAACTCTTTGCGTAGTTTCATAATGTTCCTCTCAAACAATCTGCGGTTGGAGCATAGTTGATGTTGAATCTAAAAGGCTGACTGTTGGATAGATACCTTTTAGTAGCTAATCCTCTTGATGGTACAGTAGTAGCATCTAAATGTGCAAATGTCGTGGCAGGAGCAGGGTCGGTTAAATCGTCTGTAAGTACATAAACTATTTGAATAGAAGTTATGGACCCTTCTTTGGTAGAAGTAATTCTTTCTTGTAAAGAACCCATTCGGTACTAAGGGTGGGTTAATACTTCAGATCCTGCTTGGACAGAACGAAAGATATTATCGATAAATAAAAGTACAAGCTCTGACTATGAACTAGAGCCATAGTTAAGATTCTTAACATTAACATCTCGGAAATATTCTGCCATAGTTAGGGCAGTCAAACCAACTCTCATACAAGCTCCTGGTGGTTTGTTCATCTGACTATAAACTAGAGCCACTTTAGATTCTACAATATTTTCTTCATCAATTACTCTGGATTCTTTCATTTCCATGTAAAGATTGTTTCCTTCATGAGTACGTTCACCTACTCCACTAAATACGGATACACCCCCATGAGCTTTCGCAATGTTGTTGATTGATTCCATAATTAGTACTGTTTTACCTACTCCAACGCCCCCAAATAGTCCGATTTTTCCTCCACGACGATAAGGGGCTAAAAGATCTACGACTTTAATTCCTGTTTTAAAAATAGATAATTTTGTATCTAACTGTATAAAGGCAGGCGCAGATATATGAATAGGGGATGTTGTTCTAGTATCTACAGGACCTAAATCATCAACAGGTTCTCCAATCACGTTGAAAATACGTCGTAGAGTCACTCCGTCGACTGGAACACTTAAGGGAGCTCCCGTGTCAATCACTTCCATTTCTCTCATTAGACCATTTATAGCACTCATAGCTATAGTTCAAACTTAATTATTTCCTAATAATTGTACTTCACAAGTGACATTAATTTGTTGACTCATAGTATCTCGACCCTTAACTACTAGAGCGTTGTAAATATTAGGCATCTTGCCCGGGGGAAAAACTACATCTAGCACTGGGCCAATGATTTAAGCGATGTCCCAGGTTCTTTTTTTCAAGCGCGGAAACTCCAGGACCAAAAGTAGTAGGATTGATTCTCATAATAAAAAATATGACAAATTTTTTTTTTGAAAATTTTTGAGTTCAAAATTAATGTTTGATAGCAAGTTCATTAATTAATTCGATAAGAAATGAGAGTTAGCACTCAATCTTGTTGGTACCCTCTAACGAATCCAATTCAATTGTTTACTTATTTTCAATTTCAATGAGCGATAAGTTCAACTAACTCATTTTCAAAATATCAAGTAAATGAATAAAAAAAGGCTTCAAAAGGCCTTTCATTTGTCTATCATTATAGTCAATACTCTCCATATTATCTATGAAATTCAAACTTGAATTCTATTTACGATTCATTATTTCTATCCTATAGGCCTTTAATTTCTTATTTTAGCATATTAGCATATCGATTTACACCTAGCTATTCTTATTATTTTATAATTTTCTTTTTTTTATTCATAGATGAGTTCCACATGTTTTCACATCTAGGATTTAATATACAACATATATTACTTTCAAAAGGAGATTTCTTATTATTTAGATATTTTGATTCAAAAAAGTTAAGGATTAGAAACCTGAAAAACAAGGATTGGGTTGCGCCATACATATGAAAGAGTATAAAATAATGATGTATTTGGTGAATCAAATACCATGGTCTAATAATGAAATTCTGATTAGTTGATAATATTGTATTGGTTGATAATTTTGTAAAAGATTCCTATGAAAGGTTTCATTAACTCCTAATTCTTATCGAATAGACCTTGTTGCTATGAGAATTATTAATTTATAAGTTGTAGGGAGGGGCTTGTATCACCACAAACAGAGACTAAAGCAAGTGTTGGATTCAAGGCTAGTGTTAAAGATTATAAATTGACTTATTATACTCCTGACTATGAAACCAAAGATACTGATATCTTGGCAGCATTCCGAGTAACTCCTCAACCAGGAGTTCTGCTCGAGGAAGCAAGGGCCACGATAGTTGCTGAATCTTCTACTGGTACATGGACAATTGTGTGGACCGTCGAGCTTACCAATCTTGATCATTATAAGGAACGATGCTACGACATCGAGCTCGTTGTTGGAGAAGAAAATCAATTATTCCAACTAAAATGTAACTTTCGCTGTAATATTCACTGCCACTTAAAATAGAACTAGCAATCCCAATTTGAGAACGAAGATAAATGTCAATGCAACTATTAATGTAATTATTCCAACTATAATCATACATAGAATAATCATAGTGGGAATCGTCACTCCTAGATCCTTTATTTAAATAACTAGAATTCCAATAACTAGAAGATTCTTTTTCTACTTCACTAAAAAAATAATGATTATTGTCAATCCTAAAAACTTGATTTTCAATATTAAAATACATGGAATAACTGTCTTTTTATTATACCTACCTAAAACTAAAAAAGTGACATCCACGTTTAAATTTCGAATGTCCCTAACACTGACTAAATTATAGTTGTTTTTTTTATAATCATTTAGAATCGGGTCTTCACTTACACTGGTATTTTTAAGAGGACCAAGATTATCCATTCATTTACTTAGCCTACTATTCTAACTGCACATTGGATAACATCGAATGGAACTAACTTTTTTTCATAGAGCTTTCTTGCAGCTATTTACATCAAAATAAATAGATGTATAGTCATTCGATGAAAAATCATTTGAATATTTCATTTCCTCTCAAGATAAGCATATATATATATATATATATATATGCGCTTATCCAACCACTAGGATTATTAAGTAATAAAGAGTGGATATTGAAAAATAAAAAATAAAATAATTATAAATTTATAAATAAAATAGGACTTTATCATGTTGTGTCAAATTCGCATGGAGAAAAGAAAGATTTCTTTTCTACTAGGAATATTAGTAAGCACCTTTTTCGTAAAATCTTGTCGATTAATAACTTTCTATTCCAACATAGAACGGAAAGGACAATATACAGGATGAGTAGAAGAAGTTGTGATATTTGGCCTGACCCATTACCCGAAACTGCGAGATATAAAACAATACACATCCTTAGGATTAATTACGGATCTAAGACAATAGTAGAAAGGTTTGAGTTCTTTGAGTTCTATATTTTGTATTTAAGATCTTGTATATTTAGCTAAGTATATATATATTAAAAATATATATAAATATATACAATAGGCTATTTGTATTTGGCTCAATCTTTTTAGTAAAAGATTGGGCCGAGTTTAATTTAATTACAATTCAATTACGAGAATGAACATTAATTAGTGGATTACAACGTATCCATTGCTTGGAATTCAAATTTAATCTCCTTCCATACTTCACAAGCAGCAGCTAGTTCAGGGCTCCATTTGCTAGCTTCACGGATAATTTCATTACCCTCACGAGCGAGATCACATCTCTCATGATGAGCTTGTACACATGCTTCTAGAGCTACTCGATTAGCAATGGCACCAGGTGCATTTCCCCAAGGGTGCCCTAAAGTTCCTCTACTGAATTGTAATACGAAATCATCTCCAAAGATCTCGGTCAGAACAGGCATATGCCAAACGTGAATACCCCCAAAAGCCACGGGCAAAACACCCAGTAGGTTGTCATCACAGACATATTTATTCTTTTTACTTGTCCAAGATTTTACACTAATTTCTAGGAGTTTTCATCCCTATTCATGACAAGTTTTCTTTTTGATTTATTATTTCTTGGTTGGAAAATACATTTTTTAACAAAGGGTTTATAATTTTTATGATGGCGAGTGATGTACACGCGTCAACATGTGCAAGCCACATGACACCAAGGGGAAAAAAATTATTTTCCTGTAACAACCCAATGTTTGAATAACCTTATAAGGTTTGAACCCATCGAAAACATGGCAATCATATATAAGGAAAGTCCAACCAACCTTTCAACAGTTTTTTAAATATACATAATTCGTTATAACTCTTACTAAAAATTACATCCATATTAACTATTTATAAGTTTTTCTTTTTTAAAAAAATACAAATATTCTTTCTGTATAGTACTTGGTAGCTTAGTGACCCTAAGAAATGGATGTCATTAAAGGAATTTACATGAGACATGCACAAAATTACAAAATAAATTATATTAAATGTTTGCATCCTTCTAATTACTAACGTTTAAAATTATATGATTAAAACCAATTTCATAGATTTTTCTTTAAGAACATTGATCTTTTATCAATTTCCAACATCTTATAATTTTCATTATTCCTCGATAAATTTTCTTCCCATCATTGTATTCATCACAATATCATCCTTGTATCGTGATAATTGTTTCACTCATAATCTAGTTTAACTTATCACTATACGATTTAGTCCTTGCAATTTTAAAATTAACTAGTCTGCTTCAAACACTTTCATACAGTGTCTCTATTCACATCGATGTTATTTCATAACTATTTCCACTTTATGAATATAATCAATTTATATTAATAATATTATTTCAAAACTCATGGAATTTAACCCCCAATTTATTTCCTCAACACATATAAATCATATGATCTTTCACTCTCTCAACCACCCTTAATACATATCATAACTCATCGCGTAAGTATGTCTAATTCACATTGTTATTTAATAATTCATAAGATATTTAATTCATGTCGCCTTTTTACTTACCTAGCATTTATGTCATTTATAATACATTGTACTTCAATCCATATTAATATTGAGAAATTTCCTTTATTGATTCATTCTATTTATTTTATGTCCATTTATATTATTTATAATTTATCATATAACATTCTATTACTTTTATACTTGCAAGACATGCTCAAATCATTTTTCTTTTTCGTTAAATTTTGTTGGTAAGGCTAATTGAATACACAATCATTATCCTATTAGCACAACCAAACTCATATACACTGATACAATTCGGGCAATAAAAAAACAATTAGATTTGGATTCTGATGTAAAATATGCAATTGTCTAGTTTCATGGAAACAATCATAAGTCTCAATTCGATCGTTGGATCGGGTTGAAAGTTTACGTGGAGTATCCTGACATCTCCGACTTTGGGTTAAACTTTCAGATCAATCGAAGTTCGGGAAGGCATTGCAATACTGGTCAACAGAGGTTGTATGAATTTTGTCATTTACTTTCTTTTAACTTGTGGATTTCCTATTTGGCTAGGATTCTTTTCCTACAAGCATGTGACAGCTGGTTTTGAGAATTTTCAAGTCTTGCAAGGATATTTAATGAGCAACAACATAGTTTTCATGTGTGGTATGGACTCCATATTAATATGGAATACTCATGATGTATGGAAACAATTATAGTAGGAATCTATCATTAAATAAGTTTTTAAGTCAGCTAAGAATACTTTGCAAATAAGGAAACTAAAGAGGAGGCAACTTCAGATTTGATTCTCTTAGCTTATATGAGACTTTTAAAGCGCATCAAATCTGATCCTATCATATTTAGGATATTAAATTCAGAATTATTATTGTTATTATTATTTTCTTCTTAGTTTAGGGTATATTTATATTATTTAGGTTTAATTGTAAGTGAGCATTATATAAGTCCACATAAGGAGTCCATTAGGGTTCGTTTCAGTTTAGAGTCAATATAAATAAAGGTATAACCAGACATGTGAGTTAGACAATTCAGATTAATAAAATTTCTTGTTTGCTACACTTGTTATGTGTTGGTTGGATAATCTCCCTTTCTTGGTTCTCAAAAGAACTGAAAAACAACTTATCGAAGAACAACTAACTTCCTGACGTTGTTCTCATGCTTCTCGTTCGCGAATCAATATTCGTTTAGTGGGGGTTTTCGTTTCCAATAGTGCTGGTACCTATGTACAAGTTATCTTTGCGTCACACTCCAATCAAACCTGGTTTACTTGACTTTCAAGGAATTTGGTGTCTTCGCTGTGGGTTGCGTGACCACATGATCACGAGGTTCGCATCATACACCTTGCTCCATTGCATGTTAGTGTTAATACCAAATACATCATCTACTCGGCACGATGCTACAAAGTATCTGAAAATTTATTTAATACCAGATACAATCAACTTTATAAACAATGATTATTTGTTATTATCTCTTTTATATATTTACCATATCAATTATTAAACAGTTAATTTCTTTACCCTTAAACCTAGAAATTAGTACATTTAGCATAATTTAAGGACATACCAATGTCTTCTTGAGCGCAAACCGAGCATTTGTTCCATTACTAAATTAACTCTTTTCTCTAATTGCCCATTTATAAGGACACTAGTCTCATTAACCAAGGTAACTAGTTTCTTTGATTGCATATTAATCAGGGCACTAGTCTCATTAACTAGGGTAACAAGTTTCAAACTATTAATATGAAAATAAGAACATGCCACATTTAACATTGTTGCCATTGCTTGGCATACTGAATTTGTTGAATAAGGTATCAAGGTGTCAAACACCTTTTCCACAACAATAATTGTTCACTTGACGAATATCTCACTTGTCAGTTATTTTAGAGTTCTCGTCATACACACACCCGTGTATATATATATATATATATATATATGTATATATATATATATAGACAATAATTTTTGTTGTGGGCATCTAATATGAATTACACATTATTTCCACTGTTCCAATTGGCATATTGGATCATACATCGAATATTGCCAATGTGGTTGACAATAATTCTCACATGGCAATTATATCGTTACGTACATGCAAGGTTTTTCTTCCGTTACAGTAAAATACTACACATTATTATCGCATATATAATTAACTACATATTACATACCAATATCTACTTCGAAGGCGCCTTCCATTAATAATAACAAGTAATTCTAACAACTAAGGTAAGGTTCCCTAATCTGCCTCTAAGATGCTGGAAACCAATTTGCTTATCAAAAATTGCTAGCATGATTGGGAAGCCGATCCATTGTGATGATCCTACTGCATAAATGACCCGGGTCTCGTATGCTAGAGTTCTTATTGAAGTTTACCTACTCTCCGACTTGCCGTCCTCTATCAATGTAATTCTGCCCAATAGCACCTCTTTGCCCCAACCGATTATGTATGAATCACTTCCATGTTTTGCAAGCAGTGTAAGATTCTAGGACATTCAACTCTCACTTGCCTAAAGGACTCAAGCCCAAAAGTAAGAAGAGGCCTCATGAAACTCCAGCATGTTCAACTAGTTCCAGCCACTCTACAGAGACAGGTGCGGTTGAGAAGCAGGAACCGTACTGTGCAAGCCCTTTTGTAGATCCCTAGTGGATCCAATGTTCACTAAAGCTGTTACAGCTGGTGAACTGAGCCCTCAGTCTCCTAGTCATAAGAGGTCCAAATCTGCTGCATCTGAGCACTCTGCTCCACTCTCCCAGTTAATCCACGAGTACACCATTCTAGAGCTGATGCCACTGCAATTGTAGCCCCTCCCACGAGGCATTATCTCACTAGAAGCAAAGCAACTGCCATCCCTTGTTTGGGTTCGCAAGGGAAGTCCAAACCCGCTCCTGTTGATTTCCAATCACTGCACAGCTCATATGATTCTACTCCATCATCCACTTTCTGATGATTTGTTTCATGCTTAGATAAGGAGAGTGATCGCTTGGTTTCTCATTGGTTGTCTTGTATTGCCTATTTTAAATTTGTAGATTTGCTGATCTTAGGTTTTCTCTTGTGCAAATCCCCTGCTTGCTTCATTTGGGGTAGACATTTTGTTTTGGTACAGTTTCGGGTTGCCTATTTTTCCTAATGCAGCTTGGCTGGCAGTTTGATTTTGTGCAATCTTCTCTGTTAGTGTCAGGTTATACCTATTGTTGCTGTTGTTGTTGCCGTTGTGTTTTTGGATACAGAGCAGATGTTTGGTTTTTGTGTTCTTTCCTGATGCAGCTTGGCAGGCAGTTTGTTTTGTGCAGTCTTTTTCTATTTGTGCTTGTTGTTGTTGTTGTTGGTTTTCTTATGGCTAGCCTCTTAGATTTTGTGCAGCTTTGCTGATATGTTTCTATGTTGCTCGCATTGCTGATGCTCTATTGCTGTTTGGCCTCTCGTTGGCATTTGCATATGTTTTGGTTTCTTTTCCAGTAGCCATGTGTTACTGGATGCAGGTGTATGGTTGCTTCTGGTTCTAACCTCTATGGTTGGTATTCGCCTGCTGGTTAGTTTAGCTAGCTTGTTTAGGTTTGTTTCAGGGAGTATGTTCCCTTAGACTGGTTTGTATATGCATGTACATTTGACGTGCTGGTCTCCAGTTATGTTTTATTTTTTATCCATATAAATTGATACGATCCAGGAAATGTCAAATTCGAATTTTGACGTAAAATGTGCAACTATCTAGTTTTACGGAAACAGTCATAATTCTCAATCCGACCGTTGGATCGAACTGAAATTTCACGTGAAGTCTCCTGACATATTGTGCTACCTTGGGTTAAAATTGCAGGACAATCAGAGTTTGGAAAGGCATCTCAATACAGGTCAACATAGGCTGTATGAATTTTGTTATTTACTTTCTTTTGACTTGTGGACTTCCTTTTTTGTAGCTAATTCTTACATTTGATAAAAAAAAAAAAAAGGGGGGTAATTCTAACAACTATAAAAGCATATAAATAATTAAAAGGGAAGGAGAAGGCCAATCGTTTATTTTTAATCCTGTTATCCAAGCTCCCAATAAGTGAAGTCTCGCTCTAGATGCTTCTCCTACAAATTCCCCGTCAATAACTATAATTACTCATACCGTAATTTAGAAATTCATCCATAAAAATTTCCATACAAGACATCCCAAATTTCAAATAACTTTTCTTATAGGTTTCCATATACATTCTCCATTCTACACCACAAATCAACCTTTATGACATTAAAATAAGTTCTCATTCCATATAACCCAAATCTAATTCACTAACTCACCATAATCATTTCTTCAAAAAACCTTGTTCTCATGACCCTAAAAAAATCCATTATTATTTTGATAAATTTACTTAATTCATTTGAAATTATCTTACGCACACAAGCAACCTTTCTTTTTTTTTTTTCAAACATTAAAACACCTTTTATCAACACTTAGGGAGCATTTCAAATTACCATCCCTATTTAACACATCTTCTAACATCATCTCATATAATTCCCATCTCAAACAACTTAATCATAAATATCCTCTATATAAAACGACCAAATATAAAGATAGAATGCAATATTTTTTTTCAATTCTCCTCACATCGTCTATTCATTTCATCTTTGCTAACTAAGTTTAAATAAGAATCCGATAAATTTAAGCTTCCACCAAAAATCATTCTTCTAGTCGAAACCCTATATTCATGGAAGATAGCATTTTGTTTTCATTTTTATGAATTTACTCATTATAAAATCTTCCCATGCACTATATATCATCATTTAACAAAACTCATACAATAAATTTCATCAATTAATCCCATTGTCCCTTTTTATTTCCTTTCCATTTTTTTTAGAATAAATGATGGGGTGAGTTCTCTTTTCAATTTTTTTCAAATAGAAACAATACCCATTCAAACACAACATCATCTATTCTAACAACCAATCATTCAAACTCAATTTTCCATAATGCATACCTTTAATCAAAATGCATCACCACACAAAATAAACTTAAACCAAGCTTAAATAAAAGCTTCTCACCTTTTATACACAAGAAATTTGGAAGAAAAAGGTAAGAAAAAACAACTTTTCTCCTTCCCTCCTAGTTTTCCTTCCAAACCGCCACCCCTCCCAAGCAAAGCCCTTTGGAATTTCTTCATTTTCTTAGCCTAAATCTTCTTCCAACCCTTTTTAATTCTTCGATCTATATGTTTAGATGGGATTTTTTCAAGGATTTTAAAGGAAATATGAAAAACTCTCACCTTCACTTCATTTCTCTCATGATCAACCATGGCTGCTGGAAACAGCCTTGTATAGGCTTATTTTACGTTCATTTATAGTTTTTCCCTTCATTTAATGTCCATTTTATTTTATTTTTAATTTCTTTTGCGTAAACTACTTGGTTTCTACCCTAAATCACGAGTCCTTCCTGAACCTTGATTTACCTAAACTTTTAACTTGAGAGAGAGAAATGTGTTAGGAGACTACTCATAAAACTTCAGCTCAATCTGAAAATCAAATTGAGAGTTATTCCCGATAGTGTAAAACGGGACAATTTGTATTTTTCGTTAGAAATTCAAATTTTCTTATCCAATCCTTGCAAAAATTATACCGGTTATTTTCATAAATCATCGTGACCATTTTCCCATCCCAAGTATATTTATCTTTCCTTTTTACTAATTTTCATTCATAGACTTGTTACCGAATCGCCATAACGTTACCGATTTTTATTCGGGTTTACTAAAATACTTTTACGTTTAATTCTTTCCTAAATTTCATTCTTCATGTTCGATATAATTCCTCAAAATTATATCTCATTTTTATAACACATTTATTTTAAATTCTTCTATCCATGGAAAAATATTACGGATTTCATCGACGTTATGAATTTTAAACAAAAATTTCAAAACCCCTATATTTTTAACCTTGACAATGCTTCTATATTTAGTTTATGGAGGCATGCCCACTATTACACATCATATTTATTATTATTATCATCATCATCATTTATCCATTCTTTTTTATCTCAGGTATTCGTTACTCATCGTGATTTTACTATTTTCAGTCCTACATTTATGTAAGGGTTTAGATTTCCCTTCTCATTTATTTTCACATGTATTTATATGATATTTATTAATGATATATGAAGTGTTAAGGTCCACATCATTGTGTGACAATCTCAGGAGCATGAGATCACCGATGATTTATTTTGCAAGGTGGAATAAAGAAGGAAATCAATACCTCACAATGGGTTTGGGAGAATTGGGTTTGATTTTGGTTTATTCGAGTCATAATAGTTTTGTCCTTGGTTTTTGTTTAGAACCGAGTTGACGAGTGTCAAAATTATGCAAATTGAAACCCTTAAAATTAATGATTTGTAATATAGAAAGGCATCATCCTACAAAAGTATAAGTATTAAAACTTAATTACTCAATCAAGACAAGCTATTTAAGTTTAAATTAAAGCAAACCAACTAAACTTGCACTAAATATACTACTCTAACAAAATTATCTAATATAAAATTTAAATGATAAGTAATTAAAAGAGAGATTTTTTTTATCATCTTAACTACCTAAAAACAACTTAGAAAGGTAGGAAAACAAAAGAAATCAATTCTAAAAAATAAAAGGCAAATTGGAAGAATGTAAAAAAAATAAAAATATTTTTTATAAGAGGTATTCCTCAAGGATAATTAAACATCAATCATTGAATTTAGATATATTTTCTAATTTGATTTGTGATCATAAATAAATAAATCATGAAAAATGAGTTTTTCTACCTGACCTTACTTTTTAGTTAACCTGACAATCACCCATTAATTAACCCTAATGACATTATAACCTCTATTAAGCATGCAAGATTTAACTACGTGACAATAAAGAGATCAAGATAAGTACAATTGACTTATGATAATTAAACACATATGTAGAGTTAATTTAATCAAAACTTATGTTTTTGAAGTAACATATAATCAAACATGAGTAAAATAATTTAGGTCATCAATCATAAGTTAATTGACTTTTAATACTTCTGGTACTAAAGTTAATTAGTCATAAATTTTTCATAAACTAATAACTAGTAATAGATTTAAAACCAAAAATATATATTACGCATCATATAGAATTTAGATCATCAATCATTAAATTTAATCATAAAAAAACTTAAGATTTCCATACATCATAATTAGGTATAGAATAGTTTTAAGCACAAATCCTCATGATAATTTAAAATCCAATAGTACTAACCTCTTAAAATTAAAACTAAACTGATGTGCACCAGCCCAGAAACACCAGCAAGGACCCATTACATGTTCCAAATGGTCCAATGACTCGGTCTAAGACAAAGGCATTAAAAGAGGCATTGAATGCATTGGTTTTGAATGTTTCAACCAAGTCAGAATTGAAAGGTCCATTAGAGTATCAAGAGGAGACCCTAGTACATCTTATCCATGTGCAAGAGGGTTCCAATACAGCCTTATTTGAGCCATGAGGTGAGGACAACAAAGGAGACAAAAGAATCCTACTACAACTTGGAAACAACATGGGTGGTTGCCTTTTTCTTTTGTCTCTAAGATTAAGGTGTTGCATGAAAGGCTATAAATAAGCCTTGAATCAATTATGTAATATTTTACTTCCTTCTCTTCTTCTCTTGGCAGAACATGAATTTAATATTAGGGGCTTTATTTTATTTTGTTAGCTACAGCCCAAGACTTGTTTGGGCTTAATTAATACTTTGTTTTCAGTTAGGATTGAAGACTTGTTTGGATTAAGTTATGGGCTTTTTAGTTTTGGGTCAGTTTTGAGTGGACCTCATACAAGTCTACATAAGGGGTCCATTAGCGTTAATTTTTCAAGAACTATTTAAACTCAGGCAAACCACCTCAGAATCAATTGAAACTTCATATTTAGTCTATTGGGGGTGAGCTTATTAGAGTGAAAAGCTTTGATTTTGTTTTGTGGGATACGCGAGAGGTGTGAGGATATATTTTGCAAATTCAAAGAATATTTGAAAACAACGAATAGTGACACAAAATGTTGACATAGCTTTCCAATTACGAGCCATAGGTCAGCAACTTAAGTTGTTGTCTAGAACGTACAAGGATTTGAAAGATGAGGTGAATTCAATAAAGCAACAGAATAGTGGGGCTAATCACTGAGGAAATACGATTCATATAGCCGTACGGAATGTCATATCTGATTTTAAAGAATTTGTTGACGAAAACGCAGATGCAAGTGAAGATGACTATGATTTTGCATCTGCTATACGGTCCGTATAGCCGTACGGAATGTCATATCCATGGCATGGGTACTTATGAAGATATGGATGGGGACTTGGACACCATTAAACTGAAAATTCTTAACTTTCCCTAAAAACGATCTCGAGGCTTATTTGGAGTGGGAGAAAAAGGTAGATTGGATTTTTTATTGCCATAGCTATTCTGAACAAAAGAAGGTGAAAATGGTGATAATTGAGTTTACAGAGTATGCATTGATTTGGTGGGATCAAATTGTAATCAGTAGAAAGAGGAATGGGGAGCGACCCGTTCAGACTTGGGGGGAGATGAAAGTCTTAATGAGGAGACGATTTGTGCCAAACCACTATTACAGAGACTTATATCTGAAGCTTCAAGGTCTGAATCAAGGTTATAAGACAGTAGATGAATATCACAAAGAGATGGAGATAGCAATGATTTGGGCCACTGTTGTTAAGGATAAAGAAGCCACCATGGCTAGATTTCTTAATGGGTTGAATCGAGACATTGCCAATGTGGTTGAGCTACAACACTATGTGGAGCTAGAGGACATGGTTCACATGGCTACGAAGGTGGAGAGACAACTTCGAAAGGGACATGCTCGGCCAGCGTTTAATTCGGGCTCTTCATCATCTTGGAAGCCGAATCTAAAGAGAGAGGGTACTATCCGACCGAGATCCATTGTTCCTTCTAGAACTGAACCACTAAAGGCTAAAGTTGATGTCCCTAACGATGCCAAAGGTAAATATGTAACTCAACCTAAACGTACCCGTGATGTTAAAGGTTTCAGGTGTTAGGGACATGGATATTATGCTTCAGAGTGTCTAAACAAGAGAATAATGATAATTAGAGATAATGGTGATATGGAATCTGAAAGTGACAAATCTGATTGTGAAGGCATGCCACCATTGGAGGATAGTGATGGGGATGAGTTAGCATTACCGGTTGAGGAGTCATTGGTTATAAGATGAACACTTCAAGTTCATGTCAAGGAAGATGAAGCTAATCAACAAAGGGAGAACATCTTCCATACGCGTTGTTATATACAAAGCAAGGTGTGTGGTTTAATTATAGATAGTGGAAGCTGTGTTAATGTTTGTAGTACCACCCTTGTTAGTAAACTGAATCTGTGTACTGTTAAACATCCTAAACCATATAGATTGCAATGGCTGAATGATAGTGGTGAAGTGAAAGTGACTAAACAGGTTGTGGTTCCATTTTCTGCTGGGAAATATGTTGATGAAGTTCTGTGCGACGTGGTTCCAATGGAAGCAAGTCACATCTTGTTGGGGAGACCATGACAATATGACAGGAAAGCAATTCATGATGGGGTTAAAAATATGTATACCATTGTAAAAGATGGTAAAACCATCACTCTTGTACCTCTTACACCATTGTACCTTTTACACCCAAACAGGTGTATAATGATCAAATAAAGCTAAAAAGTGAGCATGAGGGGATGGGGAGAGAAAATCAAGGTGAGGAACAAGGGGAGAGAAGACCATCAAATTCGATTAGAACCCAAACAACTACAACCCATTCAGCCACCCATCCAGACACAAACAAATATTCGGCCAACACTCCAAACAAATCAAACCATTAGACCACAACTCAAAAACATTTATGAATCCTTGCCACACTTGGAAACTATGTTGCAGCCCATTTAAGATCTTTGTAGAAATAGGAGATTCCCAAAATAAGCTGCCATGTCCTTTTAGAAAAAGAATCCTAGCCAAATAGGAAGTCTACAAGTCAAAAGGAAGTAAATAACAAAATTCGTACAAGCTCTGTTGACCCGTGTTTCAATGCCTTTCCGAACTTTGATTGACCTGAAATTTTAACCCAATGTAGGAAACCATGTCACAAGACTCCATGTAAACTTTCAGCTTGATCCAATAGTCGAATTGAGAATTATAACTGTTGTCGTAAAACTGGATAGATGCGCTTTTTACATCAAAATCCGAATTTGACCATTCCTGGTCCGTATCATTCCCTCTCTCTTCAAGATGATTCATCCTCGAATCACTAACAAGTTCAATGGACAATTCCTTAGCCTCTTTTTGAAGCCTTTGGAGTTCTTTTCCTGCCAACAATCGTCGCTAACAACTTTGGATGAAAGTTGCAATCGTTCTATTTTGTATATCATCATTGGAGCCTTTTTTTCTCCTCTCTTTTTGAAGCTTGTTGGGCATTGAGTGCTGCCATTAACACATCAAGTTCTTGCTTCATCTCCCCTAGAATATGGGATAGACCATTGGATTCTTTTTTAGAACATTAATCTCTTTATTTCTCTCGCTTTGATACCACCTCTCCTTTTGAATCCTCCTTTTCTTTTGCCATAACACCTCATCAAAATATATGAATTCCCTTTGGTTTCTAAACTGCCAAAAACCTTCCCGATAGCCTATGGTGTTATCCTTAAAACCACCATCACCAATATCATCAACGTCCTCCCTAAAATCTTCATAATCAGCCCACATTAGCCTTTCAGCCCCACTGCCATTGTTAGATTTGGGTTCAGCCCCACTGTCTTAGGTACATGTCCCAGCCATGTTTCCATGTTTTCCCACCTTCTCAAGTCTGTCACACACGTTCCCCATCATGAAATTCATTCTTTCCATCATCTTCGTCATGGTTTGCAATTGGAATTTAAGTTCTACATCATGAGGGCGTGTTGTGTTGTTTTGATCTGACATGATAGTACCTGCGAAAATTGGTTAGTGGTAAAAACAATTATCCTCATGTCGCTTGTGTTTCGCTCAAACACTCTTAATATCCTCACACGCTCACACCTCTCATCTCACCTTCTTGTGGTTCTTGCGAAACTGAAACCAACACCAAATAGAACCAACTTGGCAGCGCAATCCAAATATATATATGACTCAAGAAGCAATAAAAACTAGAAAACAAGCAAAACAAAACTGCAATGATAGTCTCGCGAGTAGCAAGCAAGTCTATCCGAAATATGAACGAAACTAAAGACTCGAATAAAAACAGAAACAAAAAATATGAAAAATCATGAAACAACACCCAAATATGTTGGATATGATGAAATCAACTGCAAGAAATGAAAACAACAGGAAGCAAGCAAATTTCAAAAGTTGACGCAAAACAGACTCGTTTACGATGAGTTAAGCCCGAATCTGGAACCTAAAGTAAATGATGTCCAATTGAGTTAAAATTTCAGACATAGTGCAATATCAACCCAAATAGACAGAATATAAAGTTTTAGTAATTTACGACAAGGTTTGATATACTTACGCAAAAACGTTATGAATTAGACCTGATTAGACCCGAATTTGAAACCCCAAGAAAACGATATCCAATTGACCCCGAATTTTATACATTGTGCAATTAGGACACCATTAATTAGAGTATCAAATTTGAGTTAATTCTGTGTTGATTTGATCCAATTTTCTCTTATTTAGTTTTCTGCGGCAGAATCCAATAAACGTCTTTTTGAATAATTTTTTTTTCTTTTCTCTTTTCTCTTTTTTTTTTTTGTTTTTGATGCTACTGATATATTTTGAACAATAACAGAATGAAATAACAATTTTTTTTATATGCCGCAAATTCAAGGAGAAGAAGAAATTGGATACTAAGGAATTTTTGCGGAATCAACAAGAAACGAAAATTTCAGAAGGATATAAGCTGATTAATGGAGCCAAGCTCTGATACCAAATGATGCGAACCTTGTGATCACGTGGTCATAAGATAACTTGTACCTAGGCACCAGCACTATTGGAAACGGAAACCCCCACCCAACGAATATTGATTCGCGAACTAGAAGTATAAGGATGACGCCACGAAGACAGTTGTTCTTCGATAATTTATTTTTCAGTTCATTAGAGAACCATGGAAGGGAGATTATCTCACCAACACACACACACACAAAGTGCGGCAAACAAGAAGTTTTATTAATCTGAATTGTCTAACTAACATGTCTGGTTATGCCTGTATTTTACTAACTCTAGACTTAAATAAAACCCTAATGGACCCCCCTTAGGTGGACTTATATTAAGCCCACTTACAATTGCCCCAAATAAGTAATAATAACCCCAAGACTAAGAAGAAAATAATAAAAATAATAAAAATCCCAAAATTACCATCCTAAATATTCTAGAATCAGATTTGTCACCATTAAAAAATCCTAAATAGACTAGGAAATCTGATCTGAAGGTAAAATTTATTCTGAAGTCTTCTTTCCTTTTTGTAGCTAGGATGAATAAGGAATCCTTATAAGGAAAGGATTCTGAACATTTATGAATCCTTGCCACACATGGAAACTATGTTGCAGCCAATTAAAGACCTTTGGAGAATTAGAAGATTTCCAAAATAAGTTCCACATCCTTTTAGGAAAAGAATCCTAGCCAAGTAGGAAGTCCACAAGTCAAAAGGAAGTAAATAACAAAATTCATAGCCTCTGTTGACCCATTTTTGATGCCTTTTCGAACTCTAATTGACCTGAAATTTTAAACCACTATAGGAAAACATGTCAGGAGACTCCACATAAATTTTCAGTTGGATCCAACGGTCAGATGGAGAATTATAACTGTTGCCGTAAAACTGGATAGGTGCACTTTTTTAAGTCAAAATCTGAATTTGACCTTGCCTGGATCATATCATTTATGATATTAAATTCGGATTTATTATTGTTATTATTATTTTCTTCTTAGAATTGGGTTTTATTAACACTATTTGGGTTTAATTGCAAGTGGGCCTTATATAAGTCCACCTAAGGGGTGATACGAATCTCTTGAACACGCGATCAAGTAACATATGTGCAAGGAGATATTTGCAGCCCATAATTAATCAAAGCTACAACAACGAGGAGATTGGTCATTACAAATCCTTGAGAGGATCAATGACAATTCTTATCAAGTTGATCTGCCAGGTAAGTATGGTGTTAATGTTATCTTTAATGTTTATGATCTTACTGTGTTTGATGTAGGTGATGATTTGAGGTCAAATTATTTTGAAGAAAGAGGGGAAATGAGGAATAGCCCAACCCAAGCATAATCATGCCAATGACCCATTGGAGGTTATAATTTAACCAATACAAGAGCTAGAGCAAAGAACCTTAAAGAAACATTGAATGGGCTTGTCAGGACACATGGAGAAAGATGGACCTAGAGTGATGTGCATCATGGGAATTATAATCCATCTTATAAAGCTAAAACTAATATGCAAGAGGATTCAGATGGTCCAATGACAAGAGCGAGAGCGAAACAACTACAAAGGGCCTTGACGAGTCAAATTGGAATAATTGAAGCTGCATCGGAGTTAAAAATTAGAAATCAACTTGCTGGAATTAAGATTAACTTAACTATGGCTGGAGATAAAGGAGATTTGTTGGTTGTGCAACGGGTTCTGAATGCACAAATTGATGTTAGTGATGAGCAACATGAGAACATTTTCCATGCTCGATGTCAGATTCGAGATAAAGTTTGTGGGATGATCATTGATAATGAAAGTTGCACTAATGTTGCGTCAACTACCTTGGTGGAGAAATTGGGTTTAACTACCCTTCCACACCGCAGGCCGTATAGTTTGCGATGGCTGAATGAGAATGGCGAGATTCGGGTGACAAAGCAAGTCCGTGTACCTTTTTCCATTAAAACCTATCATGACGAGGTTTTGTGTGACGTTGCGCCGATGTCAGCTAGCCATTTATTGCTCGGTCGTCCATGGCAGTTTGATAAGGATGTGACCTATAATGGACGAAAGAACACTTATTCTTTTATGCTGAATGGAAAGAAGGTGAACTTGTTACCATTAAGTTCTCAACAAGTTAGAGAGGATCATATACGAAGCCAACAAAAGGAGGTGAAATCACGTAAGGGGCTGTTGTTAGCCAAAAAAGGAGACATCAAACAAGCATTAGCTTCAGCGGGGGCTGTTTTCATGATCTGGGCAA
>Ga0325414_1001001_pt1 | contig 25983 bp, 17 predicted proteins | sample PopdelMetagenome_8_FD_206183 | JGI IMG/M metagenome (GOLD analysis project Ga0325414, IMG submission 206183) | Populus deltoides microbial communities from Bellville, Georgia, United States - Leaf-PdKOR-R3 | ecosystem: Host-associated > Plants > Phyllosphere > Phylloplane/Leaf | place: USA... | reverse complement strand
AGTGCTTTGATAAGTTCCCACATTTAAAACAATTAATTTGTAAAATAACAGAGAAACAATTAGAAATTTATCACAGTTCAAAGAGACACATGACATTTATAATTTATGTTTCGCAGGTAATATATTTGACTCTTCTAATAGAGACATCTAGAACAGTCTATTCTCCATTAACTCTCTAAAAAACAAATAGCAATTTGCACAATAATAAATAATTAATTTTTTATTATTAAAACACAATTCACATAAGTAGCGTATAATATATTCAATCGTAAATAATAAATGTACAATGACAATTAAAACAATATAATATTTTATTAAAAATTAAACTAACTATATATCTATTCATAATTATCATAACATATAATAACATGTAATTATATCTAATAACCTCTCTAGCTCGTTCAACTCGAGGTTGGGTCTGTAATATCCATATAGGTTTACGGATGAACAATATCATTCCAGTTCGTGGATAGACCTGGGTAGCTTATGGGAGGGCTTGAGATGCTCGTGGACGGACCAACATCCCTGACACTCCCTTGATGAACAATCTTATCTTCTGCTAATGTTATTTCAAGACGCTCAACATCTTGAAGTCTGTCATGACATAAATTAAGCATGGTATTGGTTACAATGCATCTCATCTTATCGACATCTTCACAGACAATCACCTCTTACTACCATTTATACCCAAGACATTCATGAATTATAAGTTAGTATTTAAAATCATTAATTCTAGTAATCAAATAATTTAAAATACATATATCTGAAGAAATAGAAGACACCCGGCAATTCATCTTCTTTATTTGGGATATGTTTTGCATAGTTACCAGTATAGATATACAACCATGACTATCAACCCGATTATTGCATTCATATTGGTCATCCATATAAACAACCTCAAATTCAAAAGTAGGAGATGTCATATATTGATTAACATGCTCAACTAACTCAGCATCCCCATCTTCCCCATCAACCACAACTCTATCAATGTGATGCTCATCTTCGTTATCACTTTACTCTGATTCTTCATAGCAATACGAAACATATGTCATACCCAGTCGAGGTTTCATATTAACAATTTTTAGCATCGACACTTGTCTACTAGCATTACTACCTAACTTAGATGGATCATCTGCTCGTGATGCATAAGTAGTTCTCTAAGAGTTACTTGGAAACCGGGTTAACTCCATACTAGAAGAGTTTTCTCGTCTAGGTCTACTATTTAAGTAAAGTTTCAACATATTAATCTCATTAATCCTAGCAAACCCAAAAATTGAATTCACACTCCCGTCACTACATATTGGTACATCGACATAACGAGCTTAACTAACTTTAGTTTGCAACATCTTCCAAGTACTTTCAACTTTTATTTCAAACATATTACAGCTAAGTCGATCATATAACATTCTTGATAATTCATTGAGGGACATGTGTGATGTAGTAGTTAGGAATTCATGGTTTCCTCCATTATAAGCAATACCATTGTCAGTATTGACAATGATACCACTATGGAAGCATAATATTTTTAAATTATCAAACATTCTGTCAAACAACACAACAAAACATAATTCTATTTTATTAATATCTAGGGGTTAATAAATGTAACACCCCACTTCATTAGCAAGATATTACCCGCCGATGTGGGATATTACAATATAAGTGCATCAATTATCAACAAAACTTAAATTAATCGGTGAACACCTATATTCATATATTAATCAATGAACACCTATATTTATCAAATTCTGGTACCATAACAAAATTATCAAACAAATTCATGTATTTCATAGCTAGTATTATTATTTGATATAATTCATAATTTAACCTAAATTAACACTAACTATCTTATTACATAATCTTTTAAATTCACAATCAACAACAATAACAAAATTGCTTATTTAACAAAATAATTAAACTATCCACTAAAAATTTATGTAATTAATATAATCCATAAGTTAACCTAAATCAATACTAACATTTCAAATATATAATTTTTGTTAATGCATAATCAACAACCATCTCAGACCATGAGCCAAGATTAATTTTTCCAATTAATTTTTTAATTGTGTTACTTTAGGAATTTTTTTTATTGTGTAAAAAAAAAAAAAAACTCATGAGGGACCATGAGCCAAGATTTGACAATCTCGGACCATGACACGTACGCTAGAGCTAACACCCGATTTTATTTTCAAAATAGTGGTTTGGATTTTGCAGTTGAGCAAAAATGACAACGATACGCGGTTTGGAAGTGGGGTAGGAAGGAGAAGGGGCCAGAGAGAGAGAATGGAGGTGGACTATCTAGAAGGTCAGTTTCCATGTACAAGATTTAGTTCACACTTGGGAGCTTGTCTTCGCTTATGTGTTAAAGCTTGTGAGAGAGAGAGAGAGAGAGCATAGGAGTTAAGGTCTTTTTAGGATAGGAATAGGTTCGATGGCATTTTTCATCCTTCAAAAATTGCAATCTTAGCACTCCAGTCCAGTGCTTTTAAAAAAACAAAATTGAGTCCTTAGATTTATGGCTGGGAGGTCAAATTTGAATTGTAATCATTTGTTCAGCATGTGTCAAGACTCTAGAGGACAGTCATTGGACACGTGACACGTTCCTATTAGCCATCAAACTAAATGAAGTGGGTCCTTCTAAAGAACAATATATATTTCCCACTACATTAAAAATATTCTTAATTGATATATTATTTAAAATATTTTTTTATTGTTGTATACAATAATTTTCTTTATTTTTTTTTTATCAATCTGATCTATTTTCAAAATATTTGATTTTGATGATTGATTATTTTATTTATTAATATTCCAAAGAAAAAAAATCATCAAATTTTGTTCGTATGGTTGTGCTTTCTTTCCTTCAATGAAGTCACTAAAAAACAAGTCCTCCAACGTATTATTTATTTTCTAATTAAATCCTAACATTATCAATTAATCAAACTTATGTTAGTTTTAGTCTCAAAAAATGCAAAATTATTATTATAGTTTCCTAAACAATGTTACAATATTTTTTAATTCCATGTTTTTTTTAAATAAATTAATTTCTAGTTTTAATGATTATTTTGTAATTTGTTTTTGCTGTATACTCAGTTACTTAAACATGAAAATGCAACAAAAATAATGCGCATGATTTTAGACTCAAAATCATCAAATTCCACTCTATTGTGGGAATTTTTCCAAATTAACCATTGTGTTTTCAATTTTAACATGTTTTTGCCTCAACAAAATTCAATATTTTAAACAAATTCAAAAAAATTATTATAATATTATATTTAATATTTATAAGTTATTTAATATTTCAAATTCAAATTCATTTTCCTTTTTAGTTATAGAATTTATTGCTAACAAATTATTATAATATTATATTTAATAGTTTTAATCAATAATTTCCATTTCCATTTAAATATTTAATTTTTATTTACTTTTATCACAATTCAATAATAAATAGATATATTTAGATAATTGTTAGCTTTTAGCATAGAAAATATAAAGGACCTTTGATTTGTCGGGATCAGGCCGTCCTCATTTCCATTGATGACTAGATGGCACACCACAGGCATCAACCGATAAAGAAAACCATTGGCTAGCAGCAAAGTTTAGTCGTTATACAATCATGTTTAGCAGAAATCAATTTCTGTTGATAAAAAAAAGTTAAGAGACGGCACGTCACTACAAACAACGCATATCCTTTTGGACATTAATAGCACAGTTTTGGAATGCAGTGCAAATCATGTTTTATAAAAAATAATTTTTTTATTAAAAATTAATTTTTTATATATATTTTAAATTATTTTGATGCACTAATTTTAAAAATAATTTTTTTAAAATAAAAAAAAATCATTTTGATGCATTTCGACATGAAAAGCACTTTGAAAATCAATCGCAACCACAACCACTCTCCTAAACAGGCACTAAAGGGTTAGTAGGGATTGCATTTTAAATGATATTTTTTAAAAAATTTAAATATTTTTTCGTTATATATATTTTTTATTTGTTTTGATATACTGATAGTAAATATATATTTTTTAAAAAATATATTATTTGGATGCATTTCCGAGCAAAAAAACACTTTAAAAAACAACCGCTATCTCACTCCAAACACCTCTTAAAATTAGTTTGAGTACCGCACTGCTGCGATCCCATAAAAAAAAAAGTTTGTATATATTTGGTTATTGTTCTGGAACATAAGAGACATAAACAATAAAGACAAAGGAGACAAGATAGAAAATAAAATGGAGACATAATTGTATTTGATAATGGTGTGAAGATAAAATGATTGTCTTGGTATTCTGCTTGATTATGATGGATAAGACAAAATAAAAATAAAAAAATTCTATTTTATCCTTAATATTTATTACTGTCAAACTTACATATATAAAACAATAATTAAATATATATATTTTTTACTTTAGTTTACATTGAGTGTTGAAATTAATAATATTATAATAACTCTAGTTATAAAACTAGGATTGACCTGACGAGTTAACCTGGGGCATGGACTAGTCCAATTTTTTTAAAAATAAAATAAGGTTTGACTTAACCTGACCAGAGATAAAACACGGGTCACAGAATCGTTGACCCTTCCAACCTATGACCCAAGCCTTGCTTTGGTCAACCCCGTGTCGGGTTTCAAAATTATGATAATAACAACTTTTATTCTTACATTGACCCAGGTCAACCCGAGTTGACCCTCCTGATCCTAACTTGGATCTTGCCCCGGGCTGACCCTCGAATTGAGTTTTAAAATTATGGTAATAACTATTTTTATTTTTACGTTAAACCAGGTCAAATCGAGCTTCTCATGGAAAGAGACCCGGGTATACCGGTACAGTGGTCCTATAAAAAATTTTAGGGTAAAAGATTGATTATTACTAGGGAAGGTATTAACACCTCTTACGCACATTACTTGAGGTAAACTGCATTGTGTTGTTTTCATGTGGTTTAAAGGTTTTGATGGGTTCCTAACCAATGGTTAGTCTATTGCTAAATATAATTCAACATTTCAAATTTATTATGGGCTTGTAAGCCAAAATAAATTTTAATGAGAAGATCCATATAAGTGCCCTGACAAGGTTCACCTATCATGGAAGATGAAAGAGTTTTTCACAACTCATGTACTGTGGTGAAAAATACTCCAAATTAGAATAGGTGAATATTCATAATAATTATGAGAATTTTCTAACCAACTCCTGGTATTTAAATATAATCCTACTTGGAGGTCCAACATTTATACCAAAATGTTGACCATTTGTTTTCATAAATTATAATTTTTAAGGGGGTTATTGAAATATTGACCAAGTTCTCATGAATTTAATAAACTGGTTATTAAATCCAAAATGCATACAAAGATATTTTTGTATATAAAAAAATACTCAAACTCATCATATATTTTTATTTTTTCAAAATATGATTTTTTATTATTTTTTGAGAGACTTAGCAGTATTCACACCAAATAAAATATATTTTTATATTTTTGAAATGAGAAGATTTTTTTGATTTTTTTTTGAAATTTTGGTGAAAAGCGGGTATTTGAATACCAGACCCGCATATTACAGTGTAGGTATACAGTCCCGACAATGAATAAAAATATTGGAAAAAGATGTGAGGGACCCACAAATAATCTTAGATTTGTATTAGATATTTTAAGAATTTTTTGGAATTTATTTGGGGTTTGTTTGGCAAAACTCATTTTTATTCAAAAACAAAACAGTCAAAATAAGTTTAAGGGTGTCTTTGCTAAACAACTTCTAAGGCCAAAAACCCTTTCATAAAAATATTAGAAAACCAAACATGCATTTACAAAGTGACCTAATTTTGACCTGATTGGGTTGACTCGAAAACATCGATTCAACCATGGGTCGAATCAAAAACCAAGATCCAACCCAAAAATAAACCAAAATAAAATAAAAAAAACATGAAAGTCATAAAATTTCTTACAAAAACAAATCAAACAATAAAAAAAATAAAAAAACAAGAAGAACATTCAAAATCAAGCCCAGCAATATAAACATCAAACTAGAACAGATTTCAAGTAATAAAATGCAAGGTTTTGTTCACAATTAAGCATAGATCCAGAAGCAAAGGTCCACTTGCTACGGTTATCATTAAATCAATACAACTTTTTTGAAAGAGGGTTTCGTTCCAGAACCAATTCCTAATATTAAAACACTTAAAATCATGTTATTGATGCAAGAACAACCTAGATTATTGAGTAATGATGATGTACAAACATGTGAAAATCAAAATAAACTTAAAAAGAAGCTTAAAGCTAGTACTCAAGACAATGTTCTTTAGATAAATATGAAGAACACGAGCCCAGGTTGCCCAGAAAACATTGGTTACTGCCAAACCCAGAAATTGACCTTCTAGGTCTCTAAACTTCCATTCTTTTGTCCATATAAACCACATTGTTAATAACAAACATGTTTGAATCAGAAACAACAACAAATAACATCAAATTATTAAAAAACATGCTTATGATTTCAACTTCAAGAACTGCAGCCCAATTCACAACCAACAAAATATCAAACTTTAATCCAAAAATGACTCTTTAGGATAAAAACCAAGTTCAGGAACCCAGGACATGAACTACCAACCCAGAAATAGACATCAAACACCTATTGCCATATTTGGTAGATTCCAAAAAAACATTCATTTCAGCAAGAACAATATTCAAACACCATTCTAAACATCAAGGAAAAATTAACAACTAACTCAAAGTAAGATTAAGTAAAGAAAACAACATTTTCATTCATCAATCCACATATATTCCAAAACACAAAATAATGCTAAAAACATTAAAAAAATGTCATCAAGCATTGATAAAGCATGAATAGACAGGCCATTTAGACTCCACCCTTGAGTTTTCATGGGGTTATATTTTCTCCAAACTTGCTGACTATAGGCTGCTACTTCTCTTTTCTTTTCCTTCTTTCTTTCCCTTTCACTTTCTATTCTTACTTAACCTTCTATTTTGGGCTCTTGAACCTTCACAAGTGTCTTTCCAGAGGGTATTTTTTCATATTTTTTCTCTATGTTTTTTTTTCTTCTTTCTTTGATTTTTAGGGGTTTTTTAGGTTTTGTGGTGGATCCCCTTAAATATTGATCAAAGCTCATCCCTTTAATCAAAATAAGAGCATTATGGACAAAAGCTAATAGGTGTAAGCTCTTGTATGAGGCTTGTTTTGCAATGGTAGTTTTGTTTTCAGGGGTGCTTAGTGGTTTTGCTAGACTTGGAGGGCAAGGAGCTATTTTTCGCCTTTTAATCTTAAGAGTGAGATTTTAAAGTCATTGATAAGAACCCTTTGAGAAGCTCTAAATGTGAACACATGAAAATAATGGGTGGTTTTTGAAAAATAGGTGTCATAGTTTTGGCCGACTTAGTTAACCACTTTTGACGCTTCGCCAGAGCAACTCCGATGTAAATGTCATAAAAAAACCACTTGAAGTTGGTAGAGGAAGTGTATACTTTTTATTAGGATCCAACCTTACTTAATTTGAAGGTATGTATATGTCATTTATCCAAAAATATTAACTTGATCAACTTAGAATTTGGAATTGTAGTGATGGCTATTTAGCCCAGAACCTTGATAAGCTTTCTTCATGTGCATCCTCTTATATTTTTGGATTTTTTTTTCTATGTTTCTTCTTTTTTTGTTTTTTGTTTAATTTTTATAGCGTAAAAAATAGGTAACAACAGATGCCCCCATCTTTACAATGCTTACGAAACAAAATCTCATCAAGATTTTGCACAGTGAGCTTGTAAAGAAAACGTGTATGTTTAACTTATTGGGTGATCCACGCATCTACAGACTTTGCTTTTAAAATTCAAAAACTAGTCTACTTTCATGGGCAACCTGTTCCTTTTAAAATTCAAAAGAACTTTAGCAAGCGTCATTGCTTCCCTAAAATTGATTTATTTTCACAGGTGACTTATCATTTTTAAATTTCAGAAAGAATTTTAGTAAGCGCCTATGTTTCCCTGAAATTGGTCTATTTTCACGAGCGACCTTTCCATTTTGAAATTCAAAAGTTGGCCTATTTTCATAGGCGACCTACCCTTTTTAAATTTCAAAAAGAACTTCAGCAAATATTCATACTTCCCTGAAATTGGTCTATTTTCACGGGCAACCTACCCAATTTGAAATTCAAAAATTAATCTATTTTTACGAGCGATCTACTTTTTTAAAATTTCAAAAATAACTTCAAAAGGCATCCATGCTTCGCCAAAATTGATCTATTTTCACGGGTGACGTGCCTATTTTAAAATTCAAACTAGGATTTTTATCACAATCCTTCAAAACTTTCCTAAAACAAAATTCAAAACAAAATACCCTCCAAAGGTACACTCTTAAAACGAGTGCATTGTCTTATGATCTTAGTTGTCCACTCCATATGGATGAGATTTCTTTTCCATTTCTCGACTTCCATTCACTTATGCAGATTTCTTCGCCTTTCCTCTTGATTGATGAATCCTGCACCAATACTATTTCAAAGGTTAAACCATATGCAATGCATGCATTTTGAAATATAGCCCCCCCATTTCTTCAATTTTTTTTTTTTGTTGTTGAGGGTTGTAATTTATAACTAATAGGTTTTGCACCTAGGGGCAAATCAACAATCTTCAAGGTTTGATTTTGTAAAAGCGAATCAATTTCAACTTTAATTGCTTCTTTCCGAAACAAAAAATCAAAGGAAGAGATAGCTTTAGAGTAGGTCACTGGATCCTTATCTACCAGATAAGTGAAAAAATCATTTTCAAAGGAAGTTTCTTTCCTTTCTTTCTTACTCCTCACTTTCTCAATGTGAGTTTCATCAACTCTATTCTCATTAACAGGTGCATGAGAAAACTTTTCATTTAATGGATAAATGTGTTCAAATAATTATGCTTTGTCACTTTTGCCAGCTCATCTTCCAATTTACCCAAGCAAGTCCGTGTGAGTTACTTTCAAATCTTGAGCATCAGGTTGCCTTTGTAGCATTCTCTTTTATGTGAGTATTTAAGCCACGGTGAATACTATCCTAATTAGGAATGCATTAAAACTCTTTGCCTTATGATAATGTTGTTTTTTGTGTGCTTTTCTCAAATACACATGACACAAATTTGGTTTTTATTTTAGGGTGCTTTCCCTAATAAGAATTTCACAAGATTTACTTTGTCTTTTTAGAAGTTTGAGATTTTTCAAAGTCATGTCAAATAACAATGTTCATGTAACTCTCATGATTTGTATTAGTCTTTGAAGAAAGGTATTTCATCATGGTGATTGGTTTAAGAGATGACCCCTTTTATATTGGGATAAAAAAGGATCAAATACTTGTTGAATCTAGTATTTGAATTTTCTTAACAAAGACGAATACTTATTCATTTTATCATGACTCTCGTGAACGTTTCCTCATGTTTGAAAGCGTATTTATCATTCTTTCTCGGTTTCTTGATTAGAATGTACTTTTCAAGGTATGTAATGAAGTTTGAGTTTCATAGTTACCAAATAAAAGGAATTCATAGGCTCAAATGGTGTTTGAAAGTCTTCATAGGTCTAAGATCACTTTCACTTCTTTATGTCATTTCATCCTCTTTCGTTATTCTTTTAGCTTATGATATGCCATCAAGGTCTTTCTCTTTTAGGTGTCGAGAAAAGGGATCTTTCCAGGTTTTTCGTTTCACTTTAAACCTTCGATCGAACACTTAATCGACTTTTATTTCCTAAAATCTCTTTACCCAATGCCCTTCTCTTCTTCAAGCTTGTGATCGAAAACCCAAACATGTTTCTTTCAATTGAAAATTCCTCAATGATTTTCCTTTTCTTTATTCGTCAAAGTTATAGGAGAAGCCTTTGCTTAGTTTTAAATACTCGTGTGTGTTTTCAAGATTTGTATTTAGCAAGGCCCTTTCTTTTCTTTTTGGGCTTGTGATCTCAATCAAGATTCTACGAATTTTGTTCACAAGTATTCTGTAATATCCCACATCGGCGGGTAAGGGTTTGATAGCTGGCCTTATTAATAGTGCTGGTTGCTAACATGTTATACGTGTTTTGGGGCATCAAGCTCAGTGATGGGCTCGCGTCACCAGGAACAAAACCATGAGGGGGAAATGCCTAAAACGGACAATATACAACAGATTGGATCAGGCTGTTACATATTCTACCTTTTTTCTCGGTTTTCCAACCATGTCATCATTATTTTCTAATACTTGCCCCCAATGTGAGGTGTGATCATAGCCAGAGTTATTTTATGAAGGAAACAATTTCAGCTTAGCTCGAATTGGAACTGTTGTCATAACCTATTTTTGGGTTATTCCCTAAATTTTACCTTTTTTCCTTCCCTATAAAAAAAATAAAAAATAAATAATAATAGCAAGAAGATTGATAATAAGGAAGAAATTGGTTGAGGAAGGATTTCAAATATGTTTAAAATTAAGCTGTAATTTTGGATGAAGTCGAAAGCTTTATCATACTTGGTTGTGCCCAAAACTGGAGAGACAATGCAGATTCAATGTTAATTTAAATGATTATTGGATAAATCTGTATAAAAATTAAGTCCAAAGACATAATTAGATTTTTAATAGACCAATTTGATTTAATCATGGGCTACATTAAGAGTTTAATTATGTTCAAGAATTAATTTGCGTCCAATTAAAGGATTTAATTAAGTGCAATGACTTAATTATACTCTAAGTAGGTCAAATTAATTTTATGAGGGGCTTGATTTGTGAAATTTTAAATTTGGGCTCAATTAAGAAGATTGAAATTTTTTGAGACCAAATTTAATTTTTATCAAGTTAATTGATTGAAATCAAGAGTAAAATTGCAAAAAAATCATAGTTTTGGGGTCAATTAACGGCTAAATTGAAGAAACTCGTAGCCAATAACCATTTTGAAAAAACCTTCGAACTCTAAGGACCCAATTGATTGAAACAAGGATGAAATTAAAGAGAATTGAAAGTTTAATGGTCAATTGAGGGTCAAATTGCATAAATCCAAGATCAATGACCAAAATAAAAAAGACATTGAAATCCAGGGCTTACATTAAAGTGTGACAGGGGCAAAAATGTATAAAATGAGAATTTTAGGGTTAATTAGGGGTGTAATTAAAAGATATTAAAAGTTGAAGGACCAAATTGAACTTTAGCCAAACCCCTAAATTAAAACCCTATAGTCTAGTGCCGCCCTAAAGTGGTCAACTCACATAGCCTTTAGCTTTTAAATTTGACAGTTCATGATAGCAACTTTAAATGATTGGGATTCTTCTGATTCGAGTTGAGGGCCAAGATTTGGCACCAGTAAAAACAACATGTCCCTATTCCACCACCTATAAATAGAGGCGGATTCCATGCCCTGAGCGTAAAAAAATTTGAGTCCAAAGTTGGGAAAAAATCAGCTCTTTTCCCCAGTTTCTTCCTCTCCTCTCGACAATCTCTTTTTCTACTTCCTCTGCCACGCCTCCGGCGTCATTGCTGTCACCAACCACACGCCGGTCTTCTTTGTAACACCGCCAAGAACTTTTCTCCTCCGGTTAGGCAAGCTTTGCTCTTCCTCTTCTTCCCCAAACATCCCCTAAATATATGCAGAATACGTTCTACATGTAAATATCAAAATGCTATTAACAACAATGGGCTGGACCTGTTTTAGCCCAGCCATATGGCAGGGTCAGGTCTGACCCGTAATGAAAAAAGAAAAGAAAAGAAAAAAGCCTGTTAGGCAATCAACCAACACACCCAAGCCAGGCCGGACTTGTTTTGGCCTAGCCCAGATGGTTGTTGAGCTGAGTCTAGCCCAAACCCAAAAGAAAAAAAAAGATAGAAGAATATGTTGGGCCGTTAGTCAGTCCAGCTCGACTGAGTCAAACAGGACCCATTTCAGCCCAGCCTGGATGGCTGGACCGGTCCAGCCTAATATAATTTATAATAATAATATTATAATGCTAATATAAAAAAAAACTTTAAATTTTTCAAATGGTATTTTAAAAATATTTATGGGTCCCCCACATGTTTTTCCAATAATTTTGCATAATATAAGGCTGTATAATTGAATTTCAGCTCATATTTTTACTGCTTTAGCATGTATTTTTACTTCTTGTTCATGCATAGGCACATCGGGCATGAATTAATGCCCTCATGCATTTTAATTTTGTGAATAGACCTAATTTTAGGTTAGGTGACGAGTGGCAATTTGTCTTATGACTTTCATTCAGGGTTCAAATTTGTGCAACATCCAATTATGAACTGAGTATTTACTCAGTAATGACGGTCATATCGTGCCCCAAACATTCCTTGTAAATCCTTATACTACCTTCACGAAAGGTGGTCACTGGTAGATCATAAACATTTTTAAAACCAAGTAGAAAGTTTACCCTCATGTAATGGCCTAGAACCTTCCCTTATGGTATGGACTTTTTAATAATTCATTTTGCATCAAAGCAAACCTGATCAATAATCATGAACTTCGTAGGATTTTCTGAGCTAAAACCATGATTTTTTTTTCCCCTAAATACAGGTGAAAATCTGAGATGATATAATTTTCATGGACCAAGGTTAGGAGATTACTTTAAATAAATTCTATATGAGATTTAACCGAGATAAAGATTTGGGAAAGATTTTTGCCCATATTCAACAAAAAAAGTCATAGATTAGTCTTTCAAACATGTTAATCCGTACCCGATGTGCACATACTTACATTTGTATCCATACATATGTATTCAGTTTGGATGACATACATACATGCACCAGATTGAAATATAGGTCCCAGAGAGCTCTGATTCGCAAAGTCTACAACACCCAACTCTGACTAAGAAACATGGAAGATGAGGAGCATGCCTACTATGATGCTCATTTTCAATAAGAGTTGGAGTCTTTAAAGGCCATCATGGCTCGCCTCACTATCTTATTTAAGCAAACACTTAGAAATGTCTCTGGTAAAGGTCCTTCCAACCAACCCGTCACCTTTGTTCTAAACCCGACAACAGCTCAACTCGAAGAAAGAATGAGAGAACATAGTTAAGAGACCTAACACAATCCAGTATTTGTGCACTCAGTAACACTGACACCAGCCCCTACAGTTGTAAATACATTTGCCAACGAGTTCTACAAGACAAAGTCATCTGATGACATTGAACAAAATAAGATGGCAATGCTGGAAGCCAAAATAAAGGTCGTTAAAGGAGTAGATTTGTACAACCTAGTACAAGTCGTAAAGATGTGTTTAATCCCTAATATGGTGTTACCAAAAAAGTTCCTAGTTTTTGAATTTATTAAATACACCATGACACAATGCCCTATCACTCATCTCAAGTTCTACTAATGCACTTTTTCCAGGATAGTTTAAGTGGGGCAACACTGAGTTAGTATATAAGGCTGGACAATACAAAGATTCAGAGATGGAAAGACTTGGTGGATGCTTTTGTTAAGCAGTACAATTAAAACTTGGATATCACTCCCGATAGAACCAGCTTGTCTAATATAAAGAAAAGGGACAAGGAAAACATAAGGGAGTATGCCTAGAGGTGGAGAGATCTAGCTGCACAGGTACATCCTCCATTTTTAGACAAGAAAATAGTTACCTTATTCCCAAATACGCTCAAAACTCCATATTACGAGCATATGATAGGTAGTTTAGCACAACAATTCACTAACACTGTAGTTGTAGCTGAGCGTATAAAACAATAAGTAAAGAGTGATAGAATATTTGCGCCTATTGAGAAAAACAGCTTCAAAGGGAAAACGAAGAAGGTCGATCATATTGAAGGTGGCTACAAGGGTAAGAAAAACTAATTCAAAAGCTACCACACTTCATCTGTTTCATCCTAAATTATCAACATCAATTTCAACTCTTCATTTCCTGCCAGAAAACCTAAGCCTTAATCAAGAACCAAACTGAAAATTTCCTAATGAAGAACTACCAAAGAGTCAAGGAACAATTATTTCCATAATTGTTACCCCTAAATAAGATGTACCAGAAGCTACTACGCATTGAGCATGTAGCTCTTAAACCACCCATGCCTCTACAACCACCTTACCCCAGCTAGTATATACCAGACCTCACCTGCGAGTACCATGCTGGCACTACACGACATATCATTTATACTTGTAGTGCTTTCAAGAAGAAACTCCTACAATTAATTAAAGTTGAGTGAATAACGTTCAAAGAAACTCTTAATAGAAGTACAGACCCTCTACCCAATCATGCTTCAGGTAGTGGATTGGTAAACGCATTAGAGGAAGAATGCTCAGGATATTAAAGGCTTTGTTGGTAAGAGCAGGGTGCGAAGAAGGTAGCATGAATTTTTGAGCGACTCGAATTTAAAGAAGAGTCCATAATGAAAATAGAGGATGAAGTTCTACCAGAATTTTTTTGTCCACACTGTCGATAAAATCCCTATAAGAGCTTCCATGAGAAGGCAAGCCAGAGAAGAAGTGTACCAAAATGGGATGATAAAGCTTATCTCTATTCTATTTAAAAAATAATTGCTTGATCATGTCTACAAAAGTGTTTAGATTTATAATGTTCTTTTGATGTGTTTCAGTTGAAAATGACTCTATTGAATTGGGTGATCCCATAGATAAAGGTTGATTATTTTTTTCTCACATTGTTTTGTGTTTTTTTTGTGTGACTTTTCTTTTGCTAGTCTCTCTCACCCCGGTCAAATGGTGGATAACGGTACTCCGTGACTCTTATGTCGGTTCTTTCAGTTTCCCATGATAATTGATATCTGTGTATATATTTGTTCAATTTCTTATTCCTTCTCTTTTCTTTGTATCTCCTTTTCTCTTATCTAAAAAATAGACACCACTCTTGAAAAATTGAAAAAGTATTTTCCCGTTTTGCCTTCAAATGCGATTGAAAAAATTTATTGTGCTAGGTGTGAAAAATTAAGGTTGTTAATGAACCATGAAATTCCAGAAGATATTCGTTGGATGATTGAAGCAAAGGTCTGATTATCAGATAAGTCCTCCAATTCATTCATTTCATACATGTCTAGAACAGGTAAAAGCACTTTTGCAAAGAAACGTGGTGCAAAATGACTGAAAGTCTGTCTCCGATGTGCCAGATGGGCTTGCAATGCATAATGTTGTTCTTTAGAAATGGTATCTATAAACCATGAAGATAAAATACAATTCATTAAGGATTGTCTGAGTAAAAAGTCTTTAGATAATCTTCTATTAACTCTTGAGATGCATCCTAGTGGAGATGTACATTGTGCAATTCATGAATTATGACTCCATTTTCATAAAGAACATGATCGAGTTAGTCTTGAGAATCTGACTAAAAAAATCCATGTTTGTCAGTTTTTAAGAAAACTAGATGAGAAGCCTATCCCCGACCCATAAAGGGCATTTAAGACATTCTTGGGCGTAAAATCAAGGGAAGATGTGACCCACAATCACAACTACAAAAGCGTTAGTTTGGAAAAATTTGTGTCTTTTGGTTTTATTAATAGCATAATATTTATGTTTTGTTATTTCTTGTATTTGTTTAAGTGTGTTTCAGGTTTATCAATCGTCGTTGTTTCATGTGATGTCTTCTATACTCTATCTTTCTACCTTAGAAGATTGAGGACAATGTCTCATTTTGGTTGGGGAGAGAGGGTAGTAGTTAACATTAAAAAAAAAACTAACTTACTAACTATTTTTTGCTATTATTAAAACCATTTGACAAAAACTGTCATTAGGATGACAGAGTAAGAAGGAATTTTATTGACTCTTGAGACGCATCTTAGTAAATATTATTATCAAGGTCTATCAGAATACTTCTTGAAATATTTGGGTTTACAAACTCTCACATTGTTATCACTTGATTCTGCTCATATACTCATTTAACAAGTATTCTTAAACCTTCATTTTCACACACACACACACACACCTTAACATATGATTGTGGGTTGCACATTGGATTATTATATTATTTATATTCTTGTGTTAAAGGTAACAACTAAGGAAAATGACAGTATATAATTTGCGAAAAAAAATTGATAATATTGATGATAATAAAAACATAGATAAGTTTGGTTTCGTAGCCTCCCTAACCTAAACAATTAAGCCCGAAGGGGTATTTTAACACCTAATACCCTAAAGTCAATTGACTTGGGAGCTATTGGCCTAGTGCTTGTTACATGGGTTAAGGAGAAAAGCTGAAGGGAATTAAACATTGCACTATCTACGTATCAGTATCTGCAACTCGAGTTACGAAGCTCGTAGGGGTGTCTCAACACCTAATACCCTAAGACCAACTGGTCTGGGAGTTATTAGCCGAAAGCTCGTTACATGAGTTAAAGATGCATTGTGTTTTAAGTTATATATATATTTAAAAAAAAAGATAATAATCTCAACCCAAGGAAGTTAACCTTAAAAAAAGATTAGAACAGAATATTATTTTCTTCTAATAAAAGCCTCATCATCTATGTTATCATACATGGAGCACATAAAAAGAAGGTTTATTAATATCTTGTTTCAACAGTATGAAGCAGATATATAAATTTAATGAGAGTTTATTTATTTGGTTAGATTAATGAAAGTTGAATGCGTTGCTTTGTTAAACTTGCAAATTATTTTACTATTTTATCGCTTTGATTACTAGGGACTAGTAATAAGCTGTTGGGGGTGTGATTAGTACTTAAAAATGCATTTTTATCAAGGTTTTATATTATCATTTTGCAGTTGAAATATCAACAACTCCTTAACGAGAGCATGTTTTATAATAACATGTCTAATAATATAAGATACCTTTAATTTATGGTAAATGTTCATCTTAAATACAGGCCTATCACATAAATCAAAGGATTGATTGATGAGTTTAACTACTGAAATTGAGAAGACAAAGAGAGGGCTAAGTTTAGAAAAGAGATGTTGGTTCAGTCCAAACTAGAACAACATTCGATTATTGGATCATAACTTGAGCTGTAGAACTTGGATTTAGGTCTGATTTATATGTATGAAAAGCTAATACATAGGCCTAAAACTTTCATGAAGAGTCCAAGATTTAAAAGTGCAATTTTCGAGTTTAAATGGTAACAACAATGGAGAAGTCGGAATCTATCCTGCAACCCAAACACTGTTCAGTGTTCAGCCCATATCTCGAGTTCTAGAAGTCTAAATATACCGATTCTTATTTTATAGGAAATTTGAGAAAATTTCCCAGAACTTTCATGAATACTATCTGTTCAAATTCTGATGTTAGCAATGACGTTTGGTTCAGACAAGAAGATAAGGATTGTCACCAAGTCAAGATGTAGCCACCCACTCAACAATTAGTCATCAAATCAATAGTTCTGAATTTTGGCCTATAAAATGAGGCATTTTCCATGCATTTAGGCATCTTGATTTTCAGATCAAGATCATGCTCTTGCTCTCTTTCTTTATATTTTTGTAATGCTTAAGTTTTGCATTCATTAATCTCTTGTTTATGCCTTTCATTTCCTTTACTATACTTATATAATCATGTTCTCATCTTATTTATTTATGTTTCTCTCTTTCATTATATTTAGTTAAGTTTATTATGTCAATGTAAAAAAGTTACACTAATGGTGTAAGAATAAGTATAGTGTAAACTCAAAATGAACTTTAATGTTTGATACTAACATGTTTTGTATTTGTTATCTTATTCACTCTTAATACTTTGCTTGTTAAATGGTTAATCTAGATTTATGTTGTATAACCCTTGGAACAACAAATACTTTATACTTTCATAACCAACTGTATGTTATAACCGACACCTGTGTTATGAAAGGAACTTGATTTGTTGTTAATATAAATTAACATCATGAATACCTGACAACATTTACAAGTATTAGCATTATTCGAATAAGATAACTAATGTAATCATGTTAACAATTTATAATCCGATTGGAACCTCCTTTGTTTGTGGTTTCCAGTTGAGTAATAAAAGAGTTTATACTATACTTGTTTGAAATACAATTAGTGAATCCTCTAACCTTGACAATTATTTTATTCTTGTTTAATCCTTACAAAGTCCTTTTAAATTCTTTGTTTTATTATATATATTATTTGTAATTTATATAGTTGACCTCCCTGTGGTTCGACCCCGGTCTTGCCGGGTTATTTATTACTTTGACACTCCTGCACTTGGGAGAAGATATCAATCTTTTGATCGTGTCAACTTTAAAACTGAGTTTTAGCTTAATGAATAATGAGAAGCCAGTTTGCATATTCACATGAAAGAAAGCAAGGCTTACCGATCCTAAATGCATGCGTTTGAAATGAGAAAATGCAATATTTGATAATCCTTTCATAAGGATAAATATACCCTTTTGCAGTCCCAATTAAGCATAATAAGTTTTTCTTGAAAAAATAATTGTGGCAAAAATCACACCCCATACTGGGGGCAAGTGCAATAAATATGCAAAAAAAAAAATCCTCATTGATTGAAGGAGCCCAAACAAAGTTGAGGGGTATGAAAGAAACCAAAGAATCAAGAAGGTTTGAGCATACCACAAAAATAACTAATATGATGACAATGCTCAAAATCAAATGAAGAAAACAAAAGGAAAGAACCCAAGCTCAACACTAGGGGGCACTATAGACCATTTTGCAAGTCAATCCTAAGGTTTAAAAATAAATGGATCAAAAAGATGTTAGGAAACAAGCACTAGTTATTCTTAGTTTTCAAATCTCTTAAACACATTTTGAGCCTATAAATACTCTTTTTCTTCATAACCAAGAGCCAAAGCATACATTACATGCCCAATCAAGCCTTTTTTAATCAAAGGCAGGGGGAATCTTGATTGGTAGGCAATGTTTTTCCATATGAAACAAGCTTCATTATTCATACAAATAAAATGAGTGGTTTGAAGATTGGTTCTCTAAAACTCTCAAATTAAAACTTGAACCACTCTGACCAACAAAACATCATTTCATACTTTTACCAAAACAACAAAACAAAAACTTTCAAACCCACCTATAGGAATCATTTGAGTTTTTTTCAAAATTAGTTTGCCTGAAACTAACGTCAAAATGGTTTCCGTGTTTGAAATAATTTTGAAATTCTAAAATTTCTCCATAATAATAAATCTTTGTAAATAACCAAATCTTTTATCGCATAACCTCATCCCCAATGAAAACTCAAATTGAACACTTAGGGGCATGATTAGGGTGGGGGGAAATAAAAAAAACACATAACAAGGCTGGCTCCATGATTCGTTTCTTAGAAAACAAAAAATGTAGCGCAGAGCTGGCGACCTTTAAGGTAAAGGTTTGTAGGCAAAGAAGTATGCTGATATCATGTCATTCCCAGAGATCAAGATCACAAGATATGACTCGAGTAAGTAAAAGCAAAAAAAAGCCATGAAAACTTGCCTATAAAGGTTCAAACTTTTAAAAAATGAGGAAAGTCTGTGAAGAAAAGGAACCTATATTTCTCAAGTAAATATACATGCATATTGATCATAATGCATTACTTTGATATTTGACAGATTAGGGTCTCACCAACAAATCTCTTTTGAGTGTGCCTTTACACCCTCTCATCACTCATATAATGCACTTTAACTGTCAAATCTGACAGTTCATAATAGCAATTTTGAATCAATGGTTGGATGCTACCAGTTCGAATCAAGAGCCAAGATTTGACACCAGTAAAGAAAACATGTCCCTCTTCTACCACCTATAAATAGGGGTGGATTATATGCCTTAAGCATAAAAAAAACTAAGGCCAAAGTTGGAGGGGGAATTAGCTATTTTCCCTAGTTTTTTTCCTCCCCTCTCAACCACCTCTTTTAATTTTGCGAATAAATCTAATTCTAGATTAGGTGGGGAGTAGCGATCTACCTCATGATTTTCAATCGGGGTTCAGATTCATGAAATATTCAACTATGAGCTGAGTATTTACGCGGTAGTGGCAGTCACATCGTGCCCCAACCATTCCTTGTAAACCTTTATACTGCCTTATGAAAGGTGGTCACTAGGCAGATTATAGACATTTTTAAGACCAAGTAGAAAGCTAAACCTCATGTAATGGCTTAGAACATTCCCTTAAGGTATGGACTCCCTAATAAATCATTTTGTATTAAGGTAAACCTGATCAATAATCCTCAACTCCGTAGGATTTTCTAAGCTAAAACTATGATTTTTTTTTAATATGGATAAGAATTTGAGATGATATAATTTCTCAAGGATCAAGGTTGGGAGATTACCTTGAATAAATTTGATATGGGATTTAACCAAAATAAAGACTTGGAAAATATCATTTCAGATTAATCACACTATGGATTTTTTCTCATATTCAACAAAATAGTCATTGATTAGCCCTTCGAATAGGTTAATCCATACCTAATATGCATGTACATACATTTGCATCAATCCATACAAATACATTCAATTTGAATGACATACATACATGTACTAGGTTGAAATATAAGTCCCTAAAAAACTCCAATCCACAAAGTCTACAATACTCAACTCCGATTAAGAAACATGAAAGATGAAGAGCACGCCCACCACGACACTCATTTCCAAGAATCGAAGTTCACAAGCTTAGGCAAGTCATCTCCATCCATTTTTATCAATAACAGAGCTCCCTAGAGAATGCTTTCTTTACTATATATGGGCCTCCGAGGATGCAAGCTTCATACCCTGTCGTATTATTGGTACATTCAAATTGCAACTTAATCAAAACAAGGTATTGCTCTTTGTTAAAGGAAATTATCACCGCTACTACTCCATTGCCATATATTTTAACTATTTCATCAAAATACATTGTCCACCAGTCTAGTTCTTCTTTTTCTATTATTAGCACATCTTCATCTAGAAAATCAAAATTGAAAGTCTCATAATCTTTAATTGTATTGTCTGCCAAATAATAAGGAATAACACTTTCTTTCATGACTTTTCTTGTCATATACATTAGGTCATACTCAGCCAACACCTTCCATCTTGTTATCCTACTTGATAAATAAGGTTTTTCTAAGATATATATGAGAGGATCCAATTTTGAAATCAGTCATGTAGTGTCATACAACATGTACTGTCGAAGTCATTTTGTAGCTCATATAAGTGCATAACAAAGCTTCTATACCATTGTGTATCTGGACTTGCAATCTATGAACTACTTACTCAGATTGTAGATCGCTCTCTCCTTTTTTCCATAATCATCATGTTGCCCGAGTAAACATCCCATTGCTTTCTTGGTTATTGTCAGCTATAAAATCAATGGTTTGCCAGGAATGGAAGTGATGCAACCATATTATTCGATAGTTTTACACATATTTTTACCTAGTATTTTGTTCATGTTTTATATATATATATATATATATATATATATATATATATATAATCTTTTTTTATGTTTTGAAGGCACTTTTGGATGTAAGATTTGAAAATGAGTAAATTGGAGATAAAATCCAAACCATGTTTCAACCTGTGTCAAATATTGGCAGATTTAACCTTTGATCGATGTTTTATGCAGAACTTAAGATGTAGAGGTCAAAATGAAGGGATTCTAGTGGGTTTAGAAAGCTAACATCCATAACTTTCTATACATATATGGCATGAAAAATAAAAAAGAAAGAGGATGGAAATCGCAGCGTTCAAAGACAAGTCTCGAATTTTGTTAGTTTTGACCTTCATCCTTTCTGACTCAAATATCTTGAGTTAGAGAAGTCCATTTGATGCAAACTCAAATTCTTTTGGATTCCTGACTCAAATACCTATCAACCTATCAAATTGCAGAAACAAACAAGCTTATATGAGAGAGATATGATTTTTCTAAGACAACCTATAAATTCTTCCAGCAGACAGGTTTTGTGAAGAAACAGGCTCAACTTACTTAAATGTAGATTGTTTACTTTGGAAATGACTATTTTTATGTTTTTTGGTACAATAAAAATGGATTGGTGGCATGTGGGGATTAGGTTTTCTTATCAAATAAAAAGAAAGAGAGAAGGAAAAAGAGGAGGAGGCCAGAAAGAAAAAGAAAACTTCACCCTTTTCTTCTATACCCGAAATTATACCTGAAATTATGTTTTCAATTATTCTATTCATTAGTTTTTCAATATATATGCAAGGCTACGTTATGTTTCTTGATTGAAAGGATACATAAATCTTTGGATTTCAAAATCTGTGAGATCTATTCTATCTTTTCTTTTCAATTTATATGATGAATATAAATGTTTTTATATGCTTATTTCCTATGAATGTTTAGTTTGATTGTTAGAGCGGACTCTAAATTATTATTCTAAACAAATCTACTGGTAAGTTTCTTATCAAAACCAGAGTTGTGATATTTAAACTTGTGAAATGACTAGATTTAATAATTATGGTGGATCTATGTTGTTAATCTTAGGGAACACGTTCAATTAAATCGAACATAGACTGCAGACAATTATGTTGTCTAAATTTATCAACTTATCCAGTTCTTAAGGCTTTCATTGAATTAAATTACTAGTGTGGATACTATGGTTATTAGATACGAGGTTTGGTGGTTTTGGATTTGGTAATTTTGGTTTTGGTAATTCTTTTTTCCCTTGTATCCTCATTCTACATTGCCTACCTCAGCGTCCTGTTTCTTCCTAGTAAACCCCTTCTTCTCGGTAGGTTTCAATATTATATCAGCTTTTATCCCTTGTTTTATTCTCTTAGTAATAATAACATCATCATAAAAATATTAGGTGGAGCTACCCATCAGATGCTCATAATATAGGGACTTGAAAGTATTGGCAAATACATGAATTGTCTTGTTTTTTCACCTATGAGTATAGTCCCTTACAGTTTCTTTATTACTTTTCTCTATCACCATCAAACTTGTCCGGTCTAAAGTGATATCAATATTGAACTTGTATTGCTTCAAAAAAAATCAACAAGATCACTCTATTTCTTGATCCTTGTGTTATCCAAGGTCATATACCAGCTTAGCGCAGAACCGGTCAAACTATATTGGAAGGAATGAATGACCAACTTCTCATCGTGTATGACTTTTGCCTTTTTGCTGCAGTATGACCTCAAGTGTGTATAAAGGCATTCTGTGCCCGTGTACTTGATAAATTCGGACACTCTAAACTTTTTAAGCACCACTACATTACCGCCAATATTGGTGTCGCTGACTACATAAATGTTGGATTGTGTTGAGGCTCTTGACCATGTTCGCTCTTTTTTTTTCAGGCTGAGCTGTTGTCTGAGTCTTATTAAAGGTGACACGATGGTTATAAGGACCTTCACCAGAGTTTTTGCTCGAAGTAAGCTAGTGAAGCGAGCCACGCTTGTCTTCAGAGACTCTAATTCTTCTTGAAAATGGGTGTCATGGTGAGCACGCTCTTCATCTTTCATGTTTCTCGCTGGAAGTCGGGTGTTGTAAACTCTTTAGAGACCTATATTTCAACCCGGTGCATGTATGCATGTTATTTACAATGAATTGATGTATGTGTACGGATGCAAATGTATGTACATGCACATTGGGTATAGATGGTGCAAACCTATGCAGGATGACTATTTAGGGAGCCAATATTCTAAAGAAAGGTTCTAGGCCATTACATGATGGGTAGACTTTTTACCTGGTCTCAAAATATCTCATATCTGCCTAGTGATAGTCTTCATAAAGACAGTACAGGTGCATTGCGAGAAACAGTTAAGGCACATATCCCACCATTACCAAGCATGCACTCATATATGAGTTGAGTGTTTCACGCATCTAAATCATGACCAATAGTCATAGGGCAGATCATTAATCCTCCACTTAACTTATAAGTTTTTGTGTGTTTTCCAAAAATTAAAGTATTTGATGCACGAGGCAATTCTATAAAATGCATGAACAAATATGTACAGAATTTAAAGCGTGTAAGAAAATGAATAAAGGAAATACATATTAATAGTAAACACGTAAATTAAACAATAAAAGACAATGATCAGACAAAAACAAAGCTTAGTCCACAAGGTCCCTAGTGGAGTTGTTATTCTTTCGCACGTGTGCGGCGTCGTGGTGATATTCGTGTCCACTCTCGAGTTGGTATCTAGAAAAATAGGAAAGACAAGGAATTCTTGTCCTTTATCAGTGTAAAGAGGGAATGAGAGCCGCCACCTAATATTTTGGTCACTAGGAACCCTAACTGGTCTCAAGGATCGGGCATGGGGACTAGTTGCGTAAAGGAAAGATATTAGCACCCCAAATACACCCTGCCTAAGGTAAGCTGCATTGTTTAATTTTCTGATATATGCTAAGGTGTTATTGTGTTTCTAATTGTTGGTCCGTCTATGGTTTAAGAAAAGTCTTTCTCGGTAAGGATAACCTTATCTTGTCGGGTAAAACTTAACTGTTCTAACATCAATAAAAGAATTTAATATGCAGAATATGTCTTATTTAAAAGGTCATGACCCCAGATACTAAAAGGAAATAAAATAATTTTTTTGGGTGTTTTTGAAATATTAGTCTAGTTCTCATGACTTTAATAAACTGATTATTAAAGTCAAAATGCATGCTAAAATATATTTTTAAATTTTTGTTGTATGAAAATATGATATGAATTTTTTTCTTTTTTTTTTGGAGACATGGTCGTATGCAAGAAAATAAGATATTTTTTTTGTTTTGTAATTTTCTTTTGGCAACATTTTCAAAGAAAACCAGGTATATTAATACTGAATTTGTATCTTTACAGTAGAAAAATACAAACCAATATTAGACAAAATTTTGATAGAAAAATACGCGGGAAAGTCACAGATTTTTTTGGTTTTTTTTTGGAATTTTTTTTGGGCTGGGCTGGACTCGACCCAGTCATTTTGGTCTAGGTTGGCGCTGCCCCGACCCAGTGAACAATGGAGAACTCTTCATTGTTCACGTAGAACAGTGAAGAACGCGATTGAGGAAGAAGAAAAAGAGGACGAAGAAGGGAGGGGGGCTAATTTGCAATAGCTTGCGGTGATACTAGTGGCGGTGAAGAAGAAGAAGAATAACGGTGGTTTGCGGTGAGGAATGGTGGCAGTTGCTTGGCCAGTGGTTTTTCATTCTTTCTTTATGTTTTCCTTCTACTTCTCTATATTCCTTCTTCTCTGTTGTGCTCTTTTTTCTTCTTTTTTTTTATTTCTCTCTGGTTCCTCTGTTTTCTCTCTTTCTTTCTTATTGAATATTTTTATTTTTAGTTCCTCTTTTCATGAGCCATGCACTTGGGTGGGTTATATATCTTTCTTGATTGTTAATTTTTTTTATTTAATAAGTTCTTAACCCCTCGAAGTTAAAAAAAAATGTATATATTTTGTTATTTAAATGTTTTATTTTTGTTATTTTGCTTTAAAAAAATAAACATGTTATTTAACTTTAAGAAATAGGTCTCTCTTTTTTTTTTCATTCATACACTCATGATATGTTTGTTCTTTTTTAAGGTTTTTTTGTTGTTTAATTAAATGCATAATAATTTAAGAGATAAGAAGTTATTAAGTGTAGTGGGATCCATGATCTATATCACGGGTTTAACAAATTGACACGAGTTTACTCATTTTTTTAATCTTTTTTTAATTGAATATTTTGATTTTAAATATCATTCTTAAACATTGAATTATTTTGAGACTCAACATCATCATTTATTTTAATTTTTTTTAAAGAGTTATCATGATCATTCTAATATATCTGATCATAAATTTAAATAGTTGATCTAAATTAACATGCATCAATTCTATATATTAATTTATCAATATTTAAAATAAAGAATTCTGCATTCATTCATGATTGATTTTTTTTTCCCCCTCTTAAAAACACGGAATCAGTGAGTGTGTGAGTTGCGGGGGAGCGGGGGGCACATGCACATGATTATGGGGTTGCTACAGTGCCAATGTTCTGACTATCGGAACAATCTCAATGTCCATCAGATTGAATAAAAGTACTTAAAACCCAATAACTCTGATAGCCATCAACATTAGCACTGTACTCCATGCTCAAAGCTTGCTATGATTTTACACATACATGCATCGGTTGATTGATTGGCAGGTAACTCCATTATTGGGGAGTATTCATACTCCCTGGGGAATCGAGTTGTAGCTCCTTCTATCGGAAGTGAAGTATA
>Ga0325414_1001000_pt1 | contig 25984 bp, 8 predicted proteins | sample PopdelMetagenome_8_FD_206183 | JGI IMG/M metagenome (GOLD analysis project Ga0325414, IMG submission 206183) | Populus deltoides microbial communities from Bellville, Georgia, United States - Leaf-PdKOR-R3 | ecosystem: Host-associated > Plants > Phyllosphere > Phylloplane/Leaf | place: USA... | reverse complement strand
AGTTGTTTTCAAGCACTGTTTGCGTCTCTTTGTACATGAAAGACAGAGAAATAGTTGCTGTTTTGGCTTGATGTCTTGCTTTTGTTCGCAACTTCTTCAAGCCCCACAAAAATTGGAGAGGTCTCTTTGCTTTTCTAATGGTTGAAAACCAGAGTTTTAGCTGTTGGAAAATGACTCTCCCCCAATTGGCAAAGATCACAGATCTAGCTTTTGCCTCATACATGAGGCCATGATGGAACAGTACTGAGCACCGTAAGTCTTCTGACAGGGCTGTTTAACCGACTCTTGGAAAATAAGATAATTGAATTGGATAAATGTTTGATTTTTAGTGTTTTTCTGGCAGAGGATAATATAACTTATATTTTGAGATTTTATATAATAGTTTAAGTTAATAAATTAAGATGGTTTTTTAACATGATATTACAGTCTTGATGACCAAGTGGTCACGAGTTCAAATCTCATTACCTCTATTTATTTGATAAAAATAAAGTAAAAAATAATATGAATTTGTGCAAATTTTAAACTCAAAGGGCTTTCACTTTAAAATAATATATTAAAAAAATAATATAAATTATATTTTGAGACTTTACCTAATAATTTAAATTATTTAGTTAAGATAGTTTTTTTGATATTCTTGAATACCTGTAGTTAATGCTAAATATTGTTGTTGTTCTCACCTAACAAGTAACGGCGAGGTTGGTGCTTTTATTTTTTTATTTTAGAAAAAAGAATGATTTTTTTTTTATTTTAATGTCAAAATATATATATATATATATATATATATATATATAGTGCCATGACTTCTTGTCAGTTGGTGCTACTAACTTTCAAAATTTGGCAAGTATCAATTTTTTTCTTATATGTATTTTGATTTATAAAATTTCTAAAAGATATATTTTGGTTATTATATTTTATTTTTATTAAAAATAAGTTTGTAATTGAAAGTTTATGATAAATACAACTTAGTCCTTGCATGACTAAAAACTTTCAATATAATCCTTACATGTCAAATCGTAGTCATTGTAAAAAATAGTCAAATAATTTAAATATGTTTATGGACAAGGTATGAAAAATTTATAATTACAAGTAATTTGGGAATTGCCCTTTTAGTATTGTAGCAACTTTTGCTTTTTAAATTATTTTTTTATTTTAAAAAATATTAGATTTTTTTTATGTGTTTTTTAAGAATTTTAATGTGTTGATGTCAAAATTTAAAAAAAAATATAAAAAAATAATATTTTATTACATTTTTAATTAAACAACAATTTTAAAAGCCACTCTACACAATAATATTAAACACATTTTAATCCTCCACTCATTGTCGGATCATGCACATTTTGTCAATACTAAGATTCTAACTTTTTAAAGTTTTATTTGGCATTGTGATAGCAGTTACTTTTTAAAGTGTGTTTTGCTTGGATATGCATCAAAATAATTGTTTTTTTATTTTTAAAATTTATTTTTAATATCAGTATATCAAAATGATCTGAAAAACACCAAAAAAATTAATTTAAAACAAAGAAAATAATATTTTTAAAACAAACAAGCTCTAAATCTAGTAACAATCTATCTATTGCCATATAAAGGAGAAGGAGGAGAAGTGTTTAAATGATGAGAATCGAACCCCTAGTATGGTGAGTCACAGTCACTCTTCTTACCACCCCCGCTACAACCTTTGGTGCTAGATAAGGTAAGCATTATGTGGATTTAAGTAGGTATATTCATTAGAATATATATATATATATATATATATATATATTCTTGCAATATCATATATCTAATGTCATAATTTTAATTAAAAAAATATTTTCTTTATTTTAACATTAAAAAGAACGATAAAAATATAAAAGAAAATTTTTTTTCATAATATATACATTTAATTTATTTTTGTTAGGTTATTAAATAATTTTTACTTTGATTTTGATTTTAATTTTCTTTTCTCATTCTTTCCTCTATATATATATATATATATATATATATATATATATATATATATAGGAAACAAAAATAGTATTTTTTTCAAAATTATCTACTTAACTCCCACCTTGCTCATCAACCTATTTATTGTGTGCCTAATTTTGACAAAGTTGATGATTTGATATGTATAGGATTAATTGAATTTATATATTTGCTAAAAGCTATGATGACCAAATATTTACATCAAAATATTGATAGAAAATATTGATTCTTCAAAACAAAATAGAGGAAGGAAACTGAAAACGATTGAGTATAGTGGAATTAATCGCGTTTCAAGAGTCATAATTGACCAAGAGGTTTAAAGGAGTAGTCGATCAAGAGTCACGATTGACCAAAAACAAGTCATCTACTATAAGAGTTTGAAAGCAAATAGCTTAATTATATTCAAAGTGGGAGTCCTTAATAGAATAACTTGTCATGACTCGATTTTTTACCCTCTTTTTCTTATTTTTTTGAAGGAAAAAACCCCAAAAATAGCAAAAAACAATAAGAAAATCAAAAAAATATAATTTTGATGTATTTGCATTGTTTTTGGCATTTTCAGCATCTTTTCAAAAAAAATTCAAAATTCAAAAATATACTTTCAACGTGTTCAGTTTTTAATGCGCTCATTTCAAAATATACTTTCAACGTTAACGTCGCCTTTAAAAAAAACCAAAAATTATTAGGACATGGGGTCCAAAAATGCAAACAAAAAGAAAATGAGAAACCAAAGTGATTTTGTGTTGCTAAAGTTTGCTTTGGGACCACGCAATTAAGAGAAAAAAAACAAATTATTTTGTCTATAAGTAGTTAGGGAATATAACACACAAAAGGAATGAGCATTAGCAATAACAAAAAGGAAAGAAATAATTATAGTAGAAAAGGGCCCACAACACTTTTTATCCCACCTAGAACAAAATACAGAAACAAACTCACGACCTCACTCTTTCTCCCAAAAATCATCAAAAACAAAAGAAAAAATAGTCAAAAAAGATTTCCCACATTTTTCTCTTTAGCTCACACACTCTTTTAAGGGACACACAAAAAAAGGAGGAGTTAGAGAAAAAAAATAGCATATTCATTTAGTTATTTTAAATACTACCTCCTATCCACACAAAAAAAAAATCAAACAACCTTATCTCTCTCTTATTTACAACACTGGTCGCCACTCACAAAGAAAAAAAAAGAATACACTTAACCTATATAAAGCCACTTACAAACCTTTTCCATTACTGTCTATAACAATCTTCCATTACCAATCAACCTTCTTCCTTAACCACAAACCATTTTTACTTCTAGTCACAACCGCTACCCCTTACCCTTAATCTCTTCCATCATTATCAACCTTATCTCTTTCTTTACCAAATAAACCCATTGTTAAAGCTATCCTTTATATACCAAAACAGTCACCATAACATCATTCTTTCTCTCTTTTCATTTCTGTCCTAAGATTGATAACCTCTATCTTTCATAAAACAAATAAAAATCAATCTCTTCCATTAAGACAATCCCCTTCCACCAGCCCATACACACCGGAAGAACACCAGCAAGACCTATTAACCTAGTTGCAACTAAACCAGTTGTTGGTCACAACAACATTGTTAGCCAACACCCTTAGCAGTAGTCCCTCCTCAACTTTGCCAACAGCCTCTGGTTCTACTGTGAGCCATCGTATGTTTCATCTCTCTCTAATAGCTCCCTCATTGTCTAAGGCCAACCACCATAAGCAGCAACAGACCTCACCAGCGATAATAGCATAATCTGTGGTGTTTCTCCCTTACAATTCCTCCAAGACAAACAAATGTTGATTCCACTAAGAGATACAACAGAGGCATCCACCATGTGTAGCGACCATCAGCCTCTTCAGCAAAACAATACCAGCCACAAACAAATGCAGTAACAGCATAACCCCTCTTCCTATTATGAACTCCTTTCATAACCAACTCTAACACTCTCTAGTAGTGATAGTAACAACCTGTAAAGGAAAGAATTAAAAAGGAAGAGAAGTTACAGTAGAGAGAAAAAAAAGCTACAAGTGAGAAGAGGACTGAACCCTCAATTAAGCAGATCTCCTTCCTTAGACTTATGTTTGCCTTACAACTAGTATAAGAGTGAAAAGGAGCGCTTCAGATCTAATAGTGACAATGTGTGAATCCACATATTGGCATTGATGGTGACATGTGGATACAAGTGCCACCACTAATTCAGCGGTCCTCCAGTTTTTGACAAATTGCTAAAATATTGTGAACTTTTGAACAAAATGCTCATTATTGTGTGTATAATTTTTAGGTTGATTGGACATTGTTGATTTGCATTGACATTTTAAAAAAAAAATGATTTGATAAATTATGTTGAATTTTGAGATTATTTTTTGGACTAAGATTGCTTTTTTGGACATTAAATGTTGATGCATGAATTATGTTTGGATTTATGTTGATTTATTTGAATTAAAATGAGATTTGAACGAAGTTCATGAAATTAATAAGTTTCATATGGAATTTTTTTTTTAGCTTTGAGTTGATGAATGATAATTCATCTTGACTTGATATCATGGTTAAAGTAGCTTGAGAAAAACATATTATTTAATAGTTAGAATTGTGACCTACCTATAAGGTGTTTTTTCAGTATTAAATAAATTAGTTTCTTTCCACAAAAACAACAAAAACAAATCTTCCTTTAAAAAATACAACTTTATTTGAAACTCGCATATGCCTAAGTCTCTCAAAAATTAAAAAATAAAAATTATATTTGCATAAATAATAAAAAAATACATGGCATGATTTAGCATCTTTAAATACAAAAATTAAAGAAAAGTAGTTTTGATGATATCTTCGCATATATTTTTTGATTTAATAATCAATTTATGAAATCCATGAGAACTTGGCCTATATTTTAAAAAATATTTATTTTGTTTGTTCGAATATCAATGATTATGAACTTATGCACAAGATGTATTCCCGATATTATAAGGAAATGCAAAAGATAGGTTTTGACATTAGAATTGTTATGTTTTAACCTGATAAGATAAGAATCTCTTTACTGGGGAGGACTTTTTTTAAATCTTAGACAAATCAACATTTAGAAAATACAAAAATACCTTAGTTTATATCAGACAAGTAAACAATATATCTTAGGTAAGTTGTTCTAGGGGTAATACATCATCCCTATACATAATCAGTCTTCTTATCCAGACTCTGAGACTAGTTATGTTTCCTAGTGACTAAAATACTAGGTGGTAACTCCATTTATTTTTTATAGATAAAGGACAAGAATTCATTTTCCTTTCCACCCACACCTCGATGATCCTGGTCTAAGAGGTTATTCATCACAATGTTGCACATATGCGACAAAATGACGACTCCATTAGGAACCTCGTGGATCAAGCTTTGTTATTTGTCTGATTAATGTGTTTTATATTTATTGGTTTATACATTTTTAACATGCTTCCTTTTATGCTTTAAATTATTTATAACTTATTGGTGTGTACATTTTTATTATCAGCATGCATACTTTTTATGCTTTAATTTTTTATATTATGCATGCATTTGTATATTGAATATATATGCCTCATTCATCACTTGCTTAAATATTTCTTTAAGAGCATACACAAGCTTCTAGGTTAGGTGGGGGATTAATGGTTTGTCCCATGACTATTGGTCAGGGTTCAGATGCATGAAACACCAAATTCATATTTAAGTGCCTGCTTGGTAATGGTGAGCATACATGTCTTAATCATTCCTCACAACGCCTATATATTGTCTTTACAAAGACCATCACTCGGCAGATCTAAGACCCTTTGAGACTAGATACAAAACCTATCCATGTTCACTTATTGAATAGAACTTTTTCTTAAGATGTATGTGCCGCCTGTAAATTGCATCAAGGAAGTCCGACATGTAGCATCCTGAATTCTAGGACTTTTAGGTGGCAAATGATCATCACATAGATTATATAAGAATCTGATTTATTACAAATTGACTGAGATGAATATGAATTTCATCGTCGATGTAATAAAACACTAGATAACGACCATTGTCACCCCTTAAAGGGCGAACCCGTATGCAATTTACTTTTTTTTCTCATGCATATCATATTTATTAGCTTTGCAATATTGCAGGTCTTTGATTTGCAGAAGAAATATAGGCGTCCTAAACGCACACCCCTACCAAGATCTACAAGAAGAAAATATGAGATTTAGCCTAGACAAAAGCAAGATAACTTTCTGAGAAAAGAGATAGCTCAATTAACTGATGTGATAAGACAAATAATTTTGCTCTGAAAGGTAGCCTATACATGGAAGTCAATACTGAGAAGCTCACTATGAATATGCCACTTTGTCCCTCTTCACACCCTCATTAAAAGATTGTTTCTGATATTTATCTAGTTAATCAAAGTTTGCAAATTATTACCTTCAACACCTGAGTTGTTCAAAGATTGATGTTGTCTTGCCTTAGAATTCATGCAATTTGCTGCAAAACCAAATACATCAAACATCTTCACCTTTGTCTAAAGCCATTAAAAAATCACAAGAGTTTCAAAATATCAAGTCTAAAAGTTGGTGAGCAAGGGACAAATTGATTTTATGAAGGATAATGTCATCTACTACATTGTCATTGGATCATCTTTAGCATAACAAATGGTTGGTAAATGCTGACGAGACAAAAATATTGCTAAGGAAGCTGATATAAGAAAGGTGTTGCATTGTCAGTCAGTTTGTTATGAACTTTGTTATTCTACATTTTTGTTTTAAGATTGCACCTCATTTTTTTAGTAAAATATGTATTTCTTATGTCTTTATTGTTTTGAAATCAAAAGATATTTTTTTAAAAAAAGTAATGACTTAGCATTATATTGTTTTCCATTATTGGATAAATATCATGACAAAACTCTTTGAACCCCAATGTGTGACACGTAAAATTCTAAGAGGAAACCCCTTAACTCGTAAAATCAACCATTATGACCGATCCCATGGTTCTATTCAAAATATTTTGATCACATCAGTTTTGTAAAAAAAACCTTTTTGCCAAAATAATTTTGAAAAATTACTTTTGCTTTTTTATTTCAGAAATAATTTGATGCTTGTTTAAAACAACATTTAGACACCCTTTTATAAGATGGCAAACGAATCTTTCAAGCAATTCTCTTTTTAAGGAAACCAAAAAATTTTGAACCACTACATGAAAAATGAAAAAACTTACGCCCATGTCTCTTAGGCTATATTTTATTGTATGTATAATTACATGTAGTTCAATTTGCTAGTCATTGATTCATAAAAACATTATTATACAAAAGTTACAAATCATCATAATGGATGAAGATAGAATTTATTGGTTCTAACCATTTGTGCTTGAAATTATGAACGATCATCTTTGTTATCCCTTCATGTTTTAAAAATATATCAATTGTAGTCTCCATTTGAGTCTGAATAAGTTTTTCTTTGTAAAAGTTTTGATTAGAATCACACCCCACACTAGGGGCAAATGAAAATTTCAATGATAAAAAATTCATCCTAACTAGGATCACACCCCACAGTATAGGGCAAATGGAAATTTCAAAAGTCAAAGGTCGATCCTGACTAAGATCACACCCTATACCGGGGGGAAGCAGAAATTTAAAAATCAAAGGTTAAAGAGAGGTCGTGAAAAAGCCAAAGAGCCCGAGAAATCTGAATGTTGAGGGGCATACCTAAATGGGAAAAAAAAACAATAAATGATCGAGTCAATGTCAAAATAAAATGAACATGCCCCACGAAAGCAATCAAAATGGGCAAATCAAAGAATCATGATGAAAGAAAAGGACACTATGACAATGATCCAAAGTCCTTGTAACCTTTAAACACTCTTTGAGCCTACAAACCCCTTTCTTTCATAGCTAGTAGTCATAGCCTGCATTATATGCTTTTTAAAAACATTTCTAATCAAGCAAGCAAGCAAATTAAACCGATAAATGATGTTCTCAAAATGTGAAAGAATTGTTTTACAAAAGTCATGGCGCTGCGAAGAAAGCTACTCATTATTATTCATTCTAACAAAGTAAGTGTTAAAAAAAAAGATAATTATTTTCTCAAACAAAACCTCAAATTTTTACTCGAGCCTTCTACTTTGAAGCCCGCAAAAATAGAAGATCATCTCATCATATACCTTCATCAATTCCAATCTTGCTAAGATAAAAGATCAAAGTATCTTCTTCTTTTCCTAAAATGTTAACCCCCTAGGAGTTGTAAGAAATTCAAAACAAAATTGTTTTAAGCTTACATCGGATAAATTTTTGTCTTCAAAAATGAAAAAATTTATTTAAGTCATAGATAGCCCTACTTTGAACTAACACTTCTTTCTCAACCTTTACCTTGCCAATTCTCAACTAAAACACACACAAAACATGCATCCTAGTTATGAATGACTTGTCTTAGAGTTACAATCAAAAAAACACTTTCAAAATTACATCTTATGATTTCTTTACAACAACTAGTCTTGAGTGGATATGATCCTTGAAATTTACGAGTTGATTCCAGAACATGAAACTAATTTTTTCAAAAAAGGTCATTGATCAGGTTTGTAAAGTCTTTAATATAAATGACATTGACACTTCTTATAAATCATCCTTAAAAAGTTGAGCAGCCAAGGGGCAATGCAATGGAACCTGTGAGAGATAACAAATAATACCCAGATTAGTTGGGGGGGCAAAGAGGCTTATTATGAATAATCAAATGATGATCCATCAAAATCCATCAAAGTTATCAATAGCATTTGATAATGATAAGTGTCTCTTAATGACAGTCGAAAGAACGAGCATAACTGGATCAGATGAAGACGACTTTTCTCGAAGATAGTGGACTATTTGATGAACTTCAGAAGTAGTTAAGAGCAACGCTGCACTTGAGAGGCATCTTCATGGCTAAAAATTTGGTTTACCCTTTGAAGCATGGTTATGATACATGAAAAATGTTATCACATGAATGCATTAGTTGGGTGCAATTTGAAACAGTCATTGATAATATATTATTTGATAAACGTTTTAAAGAAGTGAGAATAATGGAGCGCCACCTTTCAATCAAAATAAAATGAGTGGGTAATAGTGCAAGCATACCACAAATTGGGGTGCGTCGTCCAACTAGAGGGCAACATCATGGCTAAGAAAGTTTGTCACTTCTTAAAGAATGGTTAACTAAGTAAAGCTTTATTTATAGCCTAAAGGTTCAGATTGTGCGATAAAAAGGCAATCAAACACATTGACCAAAAGGGTAAAACCTCTATGGGCTAAAGAGGCAAAAGATTAAGAGAATCCATTTCAAAACTGCAAACCTCTTCCATCAAGCAATAAAGAGATGGCAAGAAAAGGGGGGCTATATTTCAAAACAGGTAAAATCCATGCATAAATATCATATAGATATTTTCAGGAATTTCCCTCAAAATAGCTAGAAAGGTTCAACATGAACCATCAAAACCGGTCCAGAAATTGCATGGACAAAGAAAATCAATCATGGGCTGGTCGCCCGAACATAGACCATTAGTGAGAAATCCTAAATATTTTTCACACCGGGCAGATCATATGAACACATGTCATTTTATCTTCGAGTTTGTCACTCTTTAAAATGACTAAATTTTCGAGCTTGTCACTCTATAAAATAACCAAATCTTCAAGCTCGTCACTCTTTAATATGACTAAATCTTTGAGATGACCGCTCTATAAAGGGTCTAAATTCTAAATTTTCTTCAAGATCGTCACTCTTCAAAAAGACTAAATCTTCGAGATGACTACTTTATAAAAGGTCCAAAATCTGAATTTTTCTCGAGTTCATCACTCAATAAATGATAGATCTTCGAGATGATCGCTCCATAAAAACTTAAAATTACAAAACTCTCTTCAAGTTGATCTATACTTCAAATGATAGATTTTCTTTAATGTACTAATATTGGACTAGTTTATATATAGGAAGCGACCTACATAATTCTGATAACTAGTTATGAGCATAACTTTTATCATAATAGAGCTTGAGACTAACATTTTTAATCTTTGATAAGAAGAATATTGTTTAAGGTTATTAATTGATTTTTTGTGAAGAGGTCTGTGAGTTTGAGAGAGGAATTAGGGGGTTTTCTTGTGGGGTATGAAGAATCAAGTACAATTTGTATAACCCTGGGTAAATTGCCTAAAAGCCGGAGAATGCTATTTAAAAATTAAACTAAATTGAGTAAACTTTTGACATGTCAAGCATGTTTTAAAACATGATAGATAGTTTTTATATGAACAATATCATTTGTCATGTCTAATTGATTCAATAGATAAATTTCAAGTATAAATATAATGGGAGAAATAAAGAAACACGAGGGGCATTTTGACATTAAAAATAAACATTTATGTGCCAATCATAGAAGAGCAATGATTGTTCACAACAAAACATGGAAAGGAATCTTAAATCGATGGAGTATAATAGAATAAACTGTGTTGGAAAAGTATTGATTAACTAGAAGTCCTGAAGGAACAGACAATTAGGAGTCATAATTGACCAAGAAAAAACGATTAACCATAAGAGTTTGAACATTCATGAAGAACCAGAAAGTTTAATTATATTTAGTGCAAGATGCCTTAATAGAATAACTAATAATATGTCACAAGATTAGCTTAGGATTCATTTGTTATCAATAAAGAAGAAGTTTAATTTGTATTAGTAATCAATAAAGTCTTTATATTTGATACTAATATCTATATAGGATTAGAGTGACATAGTCATATAATATTCAAACTTTGTACCAATATAAAAATAGTCATTTAGTTACTATGAAATATGGCTAGCATCGCATATGCAATTTCAATTCTTCAATTTATTCAATCTATCTTTTTACTGGTGTTGCTTTCTTTACTACATTTATTTTCAATTTTTATCTTTATATTTTTAGTACCTTTAAATTCGTGCTATCCATCTCTCTCTTTCTACGTAAACAATAGTTCTTTTTCTTATGTGATATTAATCGAGAAAGATATACTTTTTAAGGTCCAAAATCTTGGTATTTCACTTCCCGCTTGATTTCTCTAAAGATTAAGTTTTTAATTTATAGTTTCTCTTCCTTAAAAAGTAGAAACAATTATCTGGTAGCATAATTGATTAGTCGATTATCTGATAGATAAACACCAAAAAACACTAGTTGTATGAGTAATAAATTACAAAGACTAGAATAAAAATTTTAAAATATTTTTGGTACTAAAATATTAATCATTGAAAATCATATATTATGAGCACATGATGTGTCAACTCTTAACTTAATAAAATAGTATTTGGTGAACAGTCATTTCCTGACATGCTTTCTACTTATAAACAGTGATTTTTTTCTTATTTCCTGAAAAGTTTATTACTTTAATTAAGTTCAAATACAATATTATACATATTCATAATTAGCTCTTGCATGTTTAGATGGATGTAACAATTGAAATATAATTTTGATTGAATAATTTATCATTAGCATTATCATCACAGTTTTTTTAAGAGCTTATCATCCTTCCTTAAGTTGTTTTAATATTATAAAAAACATGGTATAGACTAGATAAGTGACTAGTGACCAAAAAAAGTTTGAACTCAAAAAAAAAAAACATTCATGTCGTGGGAAACTTTTTGTCATTCAATGGGTCAATCCTAAAATCTCTCGATCCATCTCCTAATCAAGTTTGTGTTTCAAATCAAATAGTTTGGAAGTTGTCTTCACGTGATACAATCGACTTGACGGGTTCAAATGTAAGTTAGAAAACTGAAAAAAACACGTTCTAAGTTAAAAATAAATTTCTAAATGACATTATTTTATTAAAAGTATTGAGATAACAACCTATTTGATTGATTTAGGTCTCTCGGTATAACCCACGACCTAGATCATGGACTCCAGCGAGTTTAAAATTTTATTAAGAATTGTTTTTTATGTAATCATATGATAATAAAAATAATCGCTCATAAAATCAAACACTAACTCAATGCCATGACATTTGTTTGACAATAACTCCATAAAAAGTAAATTGAAACAGATTGTGAAGCATGATTTCTAATCAACTAAAGTTAATCAGTCAAACTTGTAACTTGAGTCATAAACTTATTTGGGTCATTAATTTTTTTATATTTTTTTAATTTTACAATAAAAAAAATACACTTTTAAAATCGAGAATCAATCAAATATTGAGGTGCTTTTTTTAAATCATGATAAACCTATAAATATCAAACCAAAACCAAAACAAATTACATTGCTCAATTAAGAATCAACAAAATAATAAATGATAAATTAAGAAAAATCAATAAAAATCTAATTATGAAGGTTAAAATTGGGGGATATATAGTAAGAAATGCTTAGGTCAGGGGAAGTCCATTTTCCTACAATCCCTCTTTTAACTTTTCCATTGAATGGCAGGTCTTAAGTTTGAGTTTACTGTGCCTTCGAGCCTCTTTAAGTGAAAATCTATTAGCCAGCTAGCCCTAAGACTCGAAGTCTTTATTTTGATAAGGCAAAAGAGAACAAAGGGAGGGAAAGCGAGATATATATATATATAATGAAGGAAAAAACAAATGCCTAGCCACATCACGTTGGCCTAGGGCAGCCTATATGCCTAGGCCTATTTAATTATTTTTCTTTTTTTAAGCAACGCAATGCTTGCTATTCCAAATTTCAGCAACCATATAAGGCTGAGAAATTGGACAAACGACTCTCGTGGGTAAAACTCATATTTTAACCCATATTTTCAAGCAAAAACATCTAAAAAATACTATAGACCTGAAAACACTCATTTGTGATATCAAAGTAGCATTTAACTGATCAAAAATTTAAAATCAACTCCAATCTAAAAAATTTCCTAAATTAAATGAAACTCATTAACACCTAATTGACCATTTTTTAGGTTAATATCAATGTAAATAGATAATTTTCTCTCTATGGCCAAAATATAGCAACTCACTCTTCTCTCTCAAACCATGGACTAAGAAAAAGAAAAAATAAAGTTTCAAATCAAAATTTAATTTTCAAATGGAAAGACCAAAAGGTTATCATTTTGAAAATGGGACCAAAGTGAACATTTCATATCAACTTTGAAATTACCACCTATTTTTTCTGGATTTTCACATTGATCTTTTATCTCTTAATTTAATCATTTCTTAACAAATCATAAGTAATTCGCTACTATTTTGGCCACAAAAGAATCAGTTCAAAGAGGAAAAACGTTTGATGGACAAAACAAAAAAAAAACTATGGATTCTTGTAGAAAACATGTATTCTTTTCAGGTTTTTTTTCATATAAATATGAAGATACATTAATTTTTAAGTTTTAGAATACGAACTAGATAATTGCATTCGCCACACTACATGTCGAATTATTTTTTTAACATAAAGAAATATTAAGGTATTGTTAATGTTTTTTTAGAAGAAAAAAAATTAAAACTATATAGGAATTGACTTGATATGACCTAGTCGACTTGGCAGGTCTAAAAACAACACAGATGACCGACAAAAATATAGTTTAACTAAAAAAATCAAGGCTATATCATTTTTTAAATATTGACATGACAACATATTAGATCGACTTGGATCAACTCAAATTAACCTGTCAGATCTGTTATCAAGATCATGAAACCCTGATATCTCTAAAGAAAGCAAACAAAAACATTATTAAATTCAATTCTTAATCAACTACATATTAAAGGATGAGATTGAAAATAAAATTCAACTAAAAAAATAAGTTGAGTCGGCCTCGATTAACCTTCCAAACCTGGGTTATGAGACTGGAATAACCCTATAAAAAACAAATCAAAATAAATTATGAAGCTCAACTCACAATCAACCCAATGTTGAAGGATAAAATAAAAAACAAATCAAAACAAAACAAAAAACCACCCAAGTCAACCAAACAAGCTCATGACTTGGGTCATGAAATCAGGATAACCTCCTAGAACACAAACTGAAATAAATTATGAAATCTAATTTCTGATCAATTCAATATTGAAGGATGAGATTAAAAAATAAAATCAACTAAAAATGGGGAAAAAATACATGTCAACTAGCTTAACTCGTGACTTAGATTATAAGACTGTGATAACACCATAGAAATAAAATAAAATAAACTATAAAGCTCAATTCTTAATCAACCCAATGTTAAAGGATTAAATTGAAAATAAAATCAATTAAAAAAAGCATAAAAACAATAACCCAAGTTAACAAGGGTTAACCTGTCAATCTCAATCAACCCAATATTAAAGGATGAAATGAAAAAAAAAAAAAGAAATAAAAAACCAATTCAAACTTGTTAACCCGCAAAACTTGTAACCTGAGTTATGAGATCATAACAACCCCCTAGAAAACAAACCAACAAATAATTATGATTATGGAGTGGAATTTCCAACTCACCTAGTGTTGAAAGATGAAGTTGAGAAAAAAAAATACATATAAAAAACAGGGAAAAAACCCAAGTCAATATGGTTGACCCATAAAACCCGCGATCCAGGTCATAAGATCAGGATAACTTCATAAGAAGAAAATCATGACAAATGCTAAAGTCTAATACCCATTAAACTTAATATTAAATGATGAAAATAAAATAAAAAAAAAGTTGAAAAATATATTAAAAAAGTTCTCAATTTTTTTTCTTTTTTAAGACTAAAGTGTAAAATGCCTTGTCATTTCACTACTCACTGTTGCTGTGAAATGCCGAGTTTTAGTCTATTACTAGTTATTAGACATACGCTTCGTCATGGGTCGAATAATATTTTTTAAACAAAAAAAATACAAACTTTTCAAATGCATTTTTTAACAATAAAAATCCAAATTATAAATCAAAAGGTCTATGCTTGAATTTAATTAAATAAATTGAGAACCATTTGTGCCAATAAATACAAAAAAAAAAAAAAAGTGTTAAGACCTCTATTTTACTCACCTAGCTGCAGGTTGAATAATTATTTTTTCTAACATAAATGAATTAATGTGGAGGTATTATTAATATGTTTTTTTTATAGTGAGTAAAAAATATTATTGTTAATTAAAAAATTTATGCTTACATATAATAAAATATAGTGAAAATTATATACGTTAATAAAGACATGTAAGATCTCAAGCTCATTTTTAACGTGGTAGAAAAATAAAACAATGTTGCAATTGCTACATTAAAACAATATTTCCTTAATAATATAAGGATTTTTCAAAAAACAAAAAGTGTAAAGAAAAACAGAAAAAAGTTTTAAAAAAATCACAAATGAATGAAGATAAGAACAAAAAAAATGGTATAAATAGACTAAGTGTGGAGTGATAAATATTCCAAGTGTAAAGAATAAAAAATAATTTTTTTTCAAAAAAACATTAAAGAGAAAAAAAGGAAAAATTAAAAAAAATATATTAGATTTCAAAATGAGCAGGTCACCCATGAAAATAGATCAATTTTAGCAGGGAAGCATGAACGGTTGATGAAATTCTTTTTAAAATTTAAAAGGGGTGAGTCACCAGTGAAAATAGACAAAAACTTTTGAATTTTAAAATGAACAGGTCACCAGTAAAAATAGACCAATTTCAGGGAAGCATGGACATTTGCTGAAATTCTTTTTGGAATTTAAAAATGGTAAGTCGTCCATGAAAATAGACCAAAACTTTTAAATTTCAAAATAGACAGGTCGCTCATGAAAAATAAACCAATTTCGGAGAAGCATAGACGTTTGCTGAAATTCTTTTTTAAATTTAAAAATGGTAAGTTACTCATGAAAATAGACCAAAACTTTTGAATTTTGAAATGAGCAAGTCGCCCATGAAAATAGATCAATTTCAGGGAAGTATGGATGCTTATTGAAATTCTTTTTGTAATTTAAAAAGGGTAAGTCACCCGTGAAAATTTATCAAAACTTTTGGATTTCAAACTTAACAAGTCGCCCGTGAAAATAGATCCTTTTTTTTTGTAAAAAGCAAAGTTTTTTATGGGTGGATCAAGTCAAACAGACTATTTTTCTTTACAAGCTTACTATGTAAAAACCTTAATGAGATTTTATTCCGTAAGCATTGTAAAGATGGAGCATTTATTGTTACCCAATTTTGACCGCACAAAAAAATCATCAGTGATTACCCATTTTTTATCCCAAAAAAATAAAAAAATTAAATAAAATTAAAAAATACAAGAAAAAAAGCCTAAAAGATTGCTCAAATTAGTGGTAAAGGACCAAGATGACAAATGAAAAGGTTGGAGGACTAAAATGGTTAAGATTGATACATTTGCAACCCAATTCTGATTGATAAAGGCCCCATTGACGAAAATATTTTTATTTGGGTTAAAGAAATACAAATTTGGATGGTTAAGAACTTAATGGGAATTTTAGAAGGCTTAATTAATTTTATCGAGGACTTAATTGCAAGGAAATCAGTTTTAAAGTCAATTTAGGTGTTAATTAGAAGAAATTAAAGTCTGGGGACTTCATTGATTTTTGGGAGGTTTAAATTGGATGAATCAGGGGCTTAATTGTAAGAATATTGAAGTTTGATGAGAAATTAGGGACTTGATTAAAGAAATCCAAAACTAAGAACCAAACTATAAAAAGAAGTGTTATTGTAAGGGCTAAAATTAACCAAATCATGGGACAAATTGAAATTTTCATGGTCAATTAATTTCAAATTAAACAAATTGAAAACTAAAGACTCATTTATAAGAGGCGTTCGAATAAAGGGATTCAAATTAGAATTTCTAGGGTGTAATTGCAAGGGTTAAAAGGATTTCGACTCAATTAAGGGTGTATATGCCACGATTAAAAGAAAAGGGGCTAAATTGATTTTTGCCAAAAATCAATTAAGAGCCCTAATTTTTAGGGTTTTTAGTAGGTGATGTGTCGTTCAGTTTTAATGAAAGGAGACGCATGACACATCGTCTACTAGTTTTCTTCTTTTTTTCCAGCAGAAAATGATGATCGGATTGGCACTTTTCAAGAGCTCGTTGTGGAGTTCTAAACCACCAAATAGCACGAGGTTATTTGCAAATGGAAGAAAAACATCTCCTCTATAACCTCATGCCCATGAAATTAGACATATACACCCCAGTTCTTCCACATAAATCTCGAACATCTTATCCTCAATCAGTTTTCCTTGCATTTTCAAATTTTGAGATGATCGAGTTAGCACCTTTGAATGAATAAATGTGAAGCTACATACCTCTAAATTGAGCAAGTTTGGATCCAAACGAAAGGCATGCACCTCTTCTACCAACTTCAAGTGGTTTTCAATGATTTTTATATCAGAGTTTCTCCGGTGAAGCCTCGAAAGTGGTCAATTGAGTCAGTCAAGACTATGACACATATTTTTCAAAAACCATCCATTTGTTTTGTGTGTTCACACTTAAAGTTTCTCAAAGGGTTCTTATCAATGGCTTTAAAACCTCCCTCTCAAGATTAAAAGGCCAGAAATAGATCTTTGCCCTCTAAGTCTAGCAAAACCACCAAATACCTTTGAAATCAAAACCACTATTGCAAAACCAGCCTCATAAAAGAGCTTCCAGTTGTTAGCTTTTGTGCAAAACCCTTTCACTTTGATTAAAAGGCTAAGTTTTGATTAATCTTTAAGGGAATCCACCAAAAACAAAAGTAGAAAAATTATATAAATACCCCTAGATATCAGAGCTGAAAAAAAGGAGAAAAAAGAGAAAAAAAAAGAGGAAAAACATGGAGAAATACTCTGTTAGTAGATCTTATTGTGAAGGTTCAAGAGCCTAACATAGAAGGTCTAACAAGCTTTGAAAAGAAAGAGAATGAAATAGAAAGAAGGAAGGAAAAGAGAACAAAAAACAACAACCTATAGTCAGCAAGCTTAGAGAAGGTATAACCATGTAACAACTCAATGGTAGAGTCCATGTGGCCTACCCATTCATGATTTCTTAATGTTTAAAACTCTTTTGATATTTTTTTTTGAACTTGTTTTAGTTTTATGATGTTTTCTAATTTTGTTTTTATTAATATGTAAAAATATTTTTTTATTGTTTAAATCTTGTTTGGAGTTGTTTTTGATGTTATTGAGTGTTTTTTATTTTGATAAAATAGAGTGGTTTTGGATTCTGCCAAAAGGTGGCAGTGGGCGTCAGATGCCTTTTCTGTTTTGTTAGTGTATGCTCTTAGTTCATGAGCATGGTTTGGGTTCCAAGTGTTCAAAGAGTCAGTTGAGAATCGAAATTTGATGTTTTTTTGCTATCATTAGGGTTGTAGCTATGAAGTTGAAACTTTATGCATGTTATTGATTATTTGATGTTATTTGTTAGTTCATTGGATTCAACTATGTTTAGTATTGATAATGTGGTTTGTGATGATCAAAAGTAGTGTGTTTAGAAGCCTAGAAGGCTAAAACTGGATTTTGGCATTAGTTCTTCAATTTCTAAAAATTTTCTAGATTTTGGGTTCATGTTCTTTGTATAAACTTTGCGTTAGCCTCTTTTTTTTAGTTATTTTGAGTTAATTCTTGGTACAGACATATTATTTTGTAATCTTTAGCAAATAATCTAGGGTTAAAACGCATCAATAACATAACATGAATTTATGCATTTAGATTATAGGGCTCTTTCGACTGTCAAAACACATTTTGATTAAATCATGACTTTTGAGTGTTAATGAAAGAAAATGGATACTTGATTCTTGATCTACGCATGATTACGAACAAAACCTTACCCTTGATTGCATGAAAACTTGTCTAGTTTATAATTTGTGTTTGTTGGGTTTCGGTTTGAATGCTCATCGTGTTCTTTATATTATTGGTGTTTGATTTGTTTTTATTAGAAAATTTTATATTTTAAAGTTTTTTCTAGTTTTGATTTGTTTTTAGTTTAATTGCTTGTTTTGCTTTAGTTTTGGTCCCGCCTTTATTTTTTTAGTTCATAAGCTACTAGATACTTCAAAACCTAGATAGACAGGATGATTTTTTACAGTTCTTCCACTAGACCCTAGCTTTAATGACTGTCTCACGTAACCATGCTGTTGCCTAACATTTGAATGAGAAGAGGAGGATTTTGTTTGAAAATCTGTAATTTTGTTATTGATAATTTTGACAACTACTTATAACAGGAACAAGAAGATGGAACCTCAAAATATATATATATAGAAAGAGAGGGGCACTCTGACTTCACACAAATCATTATAAAGCCAATGTTTTCCTCATCTAGTAAAATCCAAAAGAAAGAAACATGAGCAATAATCAATTGAAGTTCAGGCTGTCATCATGGCTAACCTTGGGTTGCATTACTTTGCTACAAGCCTTAAGTGCCCCCCGCTTCATTTTCTCTGCTTGCGCATCCCTGATGGAACAAAATTACCACATCTCACATGTGCAACTCAACAATCTAATTGTTGCTTCAGAAACAGGAAGGCTATTTGGTTTCGTATCGACAGCCGCTGCCACCTGTTTTCCTGCATGGATGATCCTATTCATTGGCCTGGTTTTTGGTTTGGTTGGTTATGGCGTGCAGTGCTTTTGTATTTCAAATAGAATTCCTGCTCTATCTTTTTGGCAAGCTTTATTGCTAAATATTCTAGCAGGGAACAGCAGCTGTTGGATCAATACTTACTGTCAATTGTTAGCCACAAGAAACTTCAAGGACAGTTATCGGACGATAGTCGAAATAACATCAACTTATTCAGGGTTGAGTGGAAAGATATTGACTTCTATAGTTGAAGGAATTGAAGGAAGGAAAGGCTCTACAAATTCAAGTATTTACCTCCTCTTGACTTGCCTGGTTCCTGTGGCCGCTGGGTTAATTGTTGCTCTCGTTCATATTTGTCTCGAGTTCATGGAATATGGGGACTCAGATGTATTTCCAGCCGTCTTCGTTCTCATCATTGCAACTGGAGTGTATACAGTGATCGAATCCGTTGCACCATTTTTCGGGTTTGTGTCCTTGCGATTAAGCGCAGTGATTTTAGCACTGGTGTTAACCATACCGTTTGCAGTTGCACTATTGACAGCTGCTGCAGACTGGTTTTCAGCAGAGAAATATCACTCCCAGGTGACTCGAAGGGAGTCGAATGACTCTGGCGAATCAAACCCCGAAAAGGTATCCAAAGAAGTCAAGATTGCAATAGGCGAAGAAAGAGAGGCTGATCAAAAGGCAGGGGGGGAGGTTGACAGTGACGACAAGGGCTTGTTTAAAGCAGGAAATGATGCTGGGATGAAACAACTACTGTTAAATGTGGATTTCTGGATGTTCTATTTGGTGAACGCATGTGGACCTACGCTGGGAATGGTTTATTTAAACAACCTAGAGAGAATCACCCAGTCTCGCAGCATGGGCGAAGCATCATTTTTATTGGAAATATCTTCTGCGTTTGGCTTTTTTGGAAGGATGTTGTCTATCATGTTCCACTGGTATACAAGGTTAGAGCATTTTCCACTACTTGAAACTCTAACAAGCTGACTGCACCTTGTAAGATGTAATAATCACGTATCTTTTTATGGAGATATTTTCCTTCGTTGATACTATATTTGTATAACCAGGGAAAAATCGGTAATAGCCAACCCAGCGTTGACAGTGCTCCTAATGATCCCCATGCCCATTGCTGTCTTCTTGCTCCTCGACAGCAACAGATGTTTATACATCAGCACCGGAATCTTGGGAACCTGTTCAGGAGCCTTAATTGTTATAAATTCAATGACAACGTCTGAGCTGTTCGGCTCCAAGAACTTGGTTGCGAAACAAACCATTGTTCTAACCAACATTCCCTTGGGCTCTCTGCTTTTTGGGTACTTGGCAGCTATTAACTATCAAAACGAAGGTGCTGGCGATCATGGAGTGTGCATAGGGCTGCAATGCCATCACAAAACTTTCATCATCTGGGGGTCCATTTGCTTCACAGGAACAATTCTAAGTTTTCTTCTGCGTCTTCGCACGCAGAACTTCTATTCTCAAAAATCCTAGAGTGTTGGCAATTGAAGACTGTTGTCCATGTCTTCTTTGGATGATTCACTCTATCAGTTCATCTAGTTCCCACTAAGATGAGGCTTTGGGAGAGGATTTGTTACATTCTACATTTTTGTAACGCCAACAAATTCATTTTTACAACTCGCTACATCACATTTATCACAGCATCCCTCAACCAAATCCAATTTTAAAACCACCCATCCCCATGTGTTGTTGAGTCTTTACACATAACACGGAGTCGACAACTCCAGTCTAAAGAGAGGAATTTCATATAATGCTCCTATTTTCAATTTACCGTACAACGATGATACAACTACGTCGCCTACACCAAGAGAGGCGGGTGGTGGGGGGCGGGAAACCTAAGCCATTTCACTACCAAAACCCCTCAAAAGCCAAGCTAACAGAACAACGCATGGGTCATGATTACTGTCGTTTTCCTTAAGAACCACGAGCTTCTTATAAAAACCGAGCTAAGCACAACAGGGATGAACTATACTCGAAAGTTATGATATTTGATGCATGTATACCTACATCTCTCCGCACTGATCATATAAGACACTGTTACTCGGATGAACTACCATAACCTTTCTAAGATAAATGATACGGTCATAAATCATGAGATTTGATGCATGAACATTAACATCTCTTTGCACTGAGATATATGACATTGTTATTTTCCCACATGAATCACACCAATGAATCCTAATGTGAATGTCAAGGAGTCCTTTTACATTAGGCGAGAACCTGCACGCAGTAACAGCAATCAACATACTGCTAAAACCAAGGGTACAGATATAGTTATAATTAATCTCAATATACTCATCAAACTTCATTCAAAAAAAAAAAAACAGGGTAAAATCCATTTGGTCATCACTATGTATCTGAATCTGTAATGGATGGATTTCTATACCACCTCACCTTAAACTAAAAAAGAAAATAAAAAGTAGCTTCGTAACTTTGACATTAAACAGGTACACCAGTACCAGCTGTTACGCACATGGTATATATTTTCCTTGATATCCTTTTTGACTCAAGTTGAGGATTTTCGTTGATAGAACAATTCTGATAAGATATACTGACAATGATGTGAATTATTGGGTTGTATTACAAATCTTCCATTGGAAGGGCTTGTATGTTGTGGCGAACTAGTACATAAAACAGAAGAGATATCTACCTGCAGTAACAATTCAGGTTGCTTTCTTCTTCCCAAACAATAAGCTCAAAGAGTATGTATTGCCTTTTTGTGCAGCAGCTGCTAATCGATTTCCACCAATCTAAGACATTTCAACCACAAATTCTACTATTCAAGTGGTGTTCAAAATGATGAAAAATAATAAACATTAACAGCTATTAATCGTGTGGCTGTGAAAGAAAACTGGATTCACAAGGTATGATGGTGCGGTTGAAATTAGCCATTAAATGTTTAAGTGGAACATATTGTTCTGATAAGATACCTTGTCCATGAGCCAATACCCAACAGTTGGCATGTACTGCACTAAATACAGAACAGCTAGCACAGGCTGAAAGATGGAACGAAATATTAATATTTGCAAAAAACTATGATAGCAAGGAAATAGAAGAACTTTATCAGCATATTCTTACACATGAAAGGAGAGGAGATATGCACATTCCATTGCAAAATCACAAGTTTGATACACAAAACATATTAGAAAATGCTAGTTTATGTGGATAAGTTTTTGTCCTCAATTTGAAAGTTAAAAATATAATATAAAATAATTCCTCGTACGAAACTTTATTATTTGCATATAACTAGGAAAATGCCATAGATGTTAATAAAGTTGATAATATGCCTAGTTTCTATGGTATATTTTAGTTTCAATAGAGAACTCCTCATATTCAGATTTTCACATAGTTATACTAAGGTCCTCATAGTAAAAGCTAGTTGACCAATCTAGATGGGAGAATTGTATGGTCTCAAATTTGAAAGGTTGAAATAAAATCCAGAATTCTATCATCATTCCTCAAATTCTCATATTAACAGTCATCCTAAAGTGTTGCCCCCATGGTACAGGCAGCATTTCTGTTTCGAGAAGCATTATATATCATTTGTTGTTGTCAAGAGTGTCGTATATTTATTAGTCTGATTATTATATTATAAACTAGTATCAATTTGTGATGGTTCCCTAAGAGGTACCTGAGATATATTAAACACTCAACTGCTCAAATTAGAAGGGCAGGCTATTGATTTCTTACATATCCAAAAAAAAAAAAAAACAGGCCAAAGGAAATCTATGGAGGGAAAACTGATCTTCTGTGCATATATCCACCTTGGCCCTAGCTCATAAACATCCCACATTCAAACTAATCATTCATGATCATACACTTGCATGTGTATACTGAATGCTTTAGGTTTAAAGCTGTGACTCTCACTTTACTTTTACCAAGCACACCCAACATACTAATAATCAGATAGCAAGGGAAGTTTATTTGAGTTTTACAATTGAAGTAATTTTTTAAGAAACCAGATCAATGAGGCTAAACCCTAACACAGCCAAAAAACCTAAAAGAAAACAAGAACAAGAAAACAGAGCGCATTGAAACACACCAGTACCCAGTAAAGCTCAATTAAATTTTAAACACAAGAATTACTGAACCCTGAACAGCCAGACGCAAATATTCAAGAGGCTTGTCAATTTTTCCAGGTTCGATTTAAAATTTAACACCTAGATTTAAGATCACAACTCTATTATTAAAACCTCAATGTCTGCCATGAGGTGGCTATATTGTAAGTTATAACTAGTGTGCAGTCATGCGGCATATTTCATTGACGGGAATTGAACCTACACATGGTGGATTCACAATCCACTGCGTTGATCCACTTGGCTACATCTACCCCTAGTACTCTATTTACAAATTACCAAGATTCAAATTTCTAACATTTAACATTCAATTTGACCTTTTTTATTTTTTATAAGTATTATAAGAAAGAAATACAAAAGTAAAAAAAAAATTATTATTTTAGGAGCAATGCCAACCCTCTTGATAGAACAAGAAATTGGTGATTGCTCCTTTTTTTTTTTCAAAGGCTCGTACACACAAAGACAAAAGCCTTATCCATTTACAAAAGTCTTATCCATTTGTAGATGAAACTTTGACAGCAACTACGTCTAGAGGGAAATTATGAGCACTACGTTCATGCATAACTTCCCTGCCAAGGTTAGCATGGTTAATAATATCAGCCCAGGTATTAATTACACGACCTTGGCTATCAACTACAGATTGGTTGAAATTGAAACCATTTAGATTGAAAGCCATGGTGCTATTAATACATTATAGCTATCCTTGAGTTGGACGAATTATCCGAAGAGGATCGCTTAACTGTAGCAAGAGCATGAAAAATTGAGCGTTTCTTATCACAACCCTTTTTCATAGCCGAAGTATTTACTGGTTCCCTGGGAAAATATGTCGGTCTAGTAGAAACAATTAGAGGGTTTAAATTGATTCTTTCCAAAGAATTAGATAGTCTTCTTGAACATGCCTTTTATTTGGAAGGTAACATTGATGAAGCGACTGCGAAGGCTACGAACTTAGAAATGGAGAACAACTTGAAGAAATGATCTTAAGTCTTTGTGTATTGACCCCAAATCAAATTGTTTGGATTCAGAAGTGAGAAATCACACTAGATTAGGTAAAGATAGACCTTTGAATGTATTTCCAGATAAATCATGGTAGCCAATCCCAAGTATTTGTGAATTACATTTCTTCGAGTGGAGTATTTCAAGAAACCTGGTGCTTATCAACAATTCACATTGCTAACAAAATTAAATCTCATAGAATGATGTTTTCATGATACAAGCTTTCCAATGTTTCCAGGACAGAACATACTTGGAGTGTGGTCAAATGTCACAGAAGAAATTTCTCAATATTCAACGAAGTTATTGTGATTCAAGGTTAGTTGTATAGTGAAAGTACTAGAATCAAATTTTGTTTCATTTTATTTTAATCTAATAGAATGATTCTCTAGTGAAAATTCAAATACCTGATCTGATATCCAAACTTCCTTTAAACCATGGGTTGCAGCAATAATTGTCAGTTCTGCACACCTTTCTGACGACACTCTCCTCTGTCAAAAAGAAAAAACAGCAAGATCTATATTAAAACCAAGCAGGCAGCAAAGAAGTAATCAGTAGTTACTGAAGAAAGGCAGATGGATGAGAACACATGCTATAAGAACATAACTGTTTTACAATATACCAATCTGCACAATCATAGATGTGCACACCTTGCTGCTTCACAATATTTGGGTTGTCCAAAAGACAGCAAGAAAACAAGTTACAAGTAAGCCAATTCCTCTCATAACATTACAGTAAGAAGCTCACCTCAAAAGTACCTTTCTTTCCTGAGGTTGTCGATCCAAAACCATTTGATGTTTCTATTGGCCCAGGACAAACAATGGTCACCTTAATCCCTTTCTGACAGAGCTGCAATAACACAAGTATAAGAAAGAATGCAAGGACTAAGCAACGAATAAGAAAACAGTTGAACAACATTCATTATAAGGTGAAGCATAATAATTTGGAATAATGTATTGTTTACCAATACTAAATAGCATAAACCATTACAAACATCATTGCCCACAATATAGCCTCTTGTGCGTCTTGACTGATGTGGTTTGGTTCTGATGTTTGTTTAAAATAAGTATCTTGATGGACACTTGGTGGAATGGACCAGGAAAACAAACTCCTTATACCCCACTTAGTTTCAATTGGGACAAACTGCCATTCTTTTAAAGTTATAGGCCCTAGAAACTCTCCCTGTAAATTAACCACATAGCACATAATAGAACCAACTAATCATAAAGCTCTTATTCCTAGTGTACCATCAAAGCACACATACTATGCAAATCATTCTTCTCAGCTTGGGTACATTTCAGTTCAAGTACATACTGATCCAATCAACTTAATTATTAACACCAACATCTTTTATTTTCTGCAATACCATACAAATCAAGGAACTCGTGTTTAAAGTTTCTTATCCACGTCATACACCTTTATAAGTTCTAATTAGCTAATTGGCCAAATCACGAGCGCATATTTCAAAGTTTATTCTTTTCTGTATGTTGCATGCAACATACTTGGCACAATTAGCCCAACCACCTTCCCAAGTTCCAATTAGCCAATCCAGG
>Ga0325414_1000995_pt1 | contig 26014 bp, 12 predicted proteins | sample PopdelMetagenome_8_FD_206183 | JGI IMG/M metagenome (GOLD analysis project Ga0325414, IMG submission 206183) | Populus deltoides microbial communities from Bellville, Georgia, United States - Leaf-PdKOR-R3 | ecosystem: Host-associated > Plants > Phyllosphere > Phylloplane/Leaf | place: USA... | reverse complement strand
TAACATTTGAAGATTTTTTTATATTTTAAAAAAATTTAATCCAACTCAGTAGCACGGCTGAAAATCCATATGAGACTAAGTTTCTTAGTAATCGAGTCTTAAAACAATATTAGTAGTCATGTTAGGAGTTAATGGACTAATAATATAACCCAGGCCCCATATACAGTTCCAACCTCAAAAAAAAAAAAAAAAAACAGAGAAGAAAAACTGCGCTGCAACGTGGGAGATCATGCATCAATGCATTGCACAGTCCAGGCTGGCTGATCTTGAATACATTAATGCATTTGTAGAAGTTGTCAGAATTGTCCTTGATTCTGGGAACAGATTAGATGGTTAAAGAAAAGCGAGTAGAATTTAGAAATACAACAGTCATCGGGCCGGGAGTAACACATTCTTACTTTTCTTCAGAGAGAGAGAGGGAGAGGGAGAGAGAGCAATGCTATACCCAGGGGTGGTTCATGTCTTTCTTATTGCTTAAAATTTCTTTGTCGAATAGTATAGTTGAAAAAAAATTAGTGAAATAATACAGTTTATACATATCATTATTAGATAACACGATCTCCAACGCTAATGCTAAATGAGAAGCCGAACTGAAAAAATGCTACTTCTTGGCTTTTTATCTCTGCTTTACTCGCTCCAACGGGGAAGCTACATCAAATGGCAAAAAATGCTCTTACTCTGTGCTGAACAACACAACCTGTATATTTGGGAGAGATTTGGAAGTTCTTGAAAAGTGACAAGACTCTGGCTCTCACGGGGTGAAGGTAGATGTGGGAGAGATTTTATGACCTCTGGAGTCAAAATTGCACTAGAGTTTTAACATGAGGTGACCTGGTAGGCTGAAACTGAGGGCACACATGGCTGGGGGCCCAAGAACAAGTTCTGTTTAATGACAATGTCAGTGCAGGCATTACCTATGGAAGAGAATGCAGGAAAATTTTCTTACGATGCAAAAACACGAAGTTAGCTGCCTTTTTAGCAAATTCCCTCCATTATTTTTCCCTGGTAAGCTTGGATTATAAATTCTTTCTCTATAAATTGGCAATATAAACAAATGTCACATCCTGATCTGTGTTAAAAAAAAAGTGTCACCGTCTTTCTTTTGCTTGTTTCCAAAGTAAATCAAAAAGATTTTGAGAAATTACTGGGAGAGGAGGATGCACCCCCACCAGGAGGTCAGAAACAGAGTTACAATTAATTATTGCATTAATGCTAGTAATTAGAGAATAAAAGCATGCAGCGCTTGAAGTACTGGTGGGGTACCAGGCAACAATGGTGGTAGCCCTCTTTTGTCCCGGCACTCGTAACTATTGATGTGAATGAAAGTTTCCACGGGCAGCTACATGAAATTGGAAGGATTCATGTTACTTGAGGCAAAGTTGAATCACACAGCATGCTTTTGTTCAAAATAAAGAATCACAGCATCTCTTTCTCAAACCTTTTCATCTTACTTTTTTTTAACCATGTTGAGATCCATATTCGTTAGAAATCTTTCCTTGGGTATCAGATAGTTAATATGTGATACACAGCTAGTACCTGTTAAAAAGCAAAACCTCAAATCCAATAACATCAGGAAACATCTTACAGAATTGCATCCTGCGTTGACTTCTGCAAGAATGAGACAGGGATAGCACCATTGGTGTGGCCTTTTTTTTTCTCCTCTCCTTCTACGTAGGTACATGCATTTAAAAGTCCAAGAACAAAACAATACATGCGTACACATTATAACATTGTCGCATCTTAAAAATTACCACAGTTGTGGAGTGGTGATACAAACAAAATGGAACATCTTAACAATCTCAGAACTTAGAGCAATAAATTCTTTTATCGGTCAGATTTAGAGCCGTAGGGGAGATTAGAACCAGAAATGGCATGTACTACTCCCACGAGAAGGAAAGTGTCTGGTGAGATCCATTTGCAGATAACCAATCAGGTCCGATCTGAAACATATGCTGACCATGTGGGTTGGAATTGCTGCTGCCATCAGATGCTAAGACAGGTCCTACTGACTCACTTTCCATTCCAAGAGCATCATTATAGTTCAAGCTTGGGATCAAGGACTGAGCAGGAGGGTTCAGGTCAGGCTGCACTACGTGGCTCAAACCAATATCCCGAGTCTCAGATGGCGGAGATGACAGAAGAGAGAGAGCACGGTTGGAGTCTATGACTCGGTTTAACCCATCAGAGAACATTTTCTGGCTGTTGCCAATATTTCCTAATGTGGAATTGGCATTGAGACGGATAGAATCTCCAGGAAGTGTGGAACTAGTGCCTTGTAAAAAGGGGAACTGCTTTCCTCCTTTATAGTTGGGAGACAAGGAACCAGGAAAAAGATTTTTTCTGCCATCGAAGTTTATTGAGGATTGACTAGTATAAAGCATCGGATCCCTCTCGGCTTTTGCAACCCCAGTCCAAGCAGAGCTCATAGCACTGGTTGAAAATATTTGAGAGCTACCGAATTGTAGATATCTAGTACCTGCAGTATAATAAATTAGTATGTTTCAACAATGTTCAACAGTTTTGGAGTCCTTTTGAATTTTTTTATACTGGAAGACAAACTGAATGGTGGGGAAAGAGACAACTCTCCGAACACAAACACAATTTCTCAAAGTAAAAATTCGAACCTTGGTTGGAAAATATCCTTGCAGAATTTACTGAAAGTGAATCTGGCTGGGGCTTCCTTCGACGCCGATTATGTCCATCAAGACGTTTTCTGCAGCTTCGCTTCCCCTCATCAAACTCCCCCAACGAATGGAACCTGTTAAAAGGAGCATTCAATAGCATTAATATTTCGCACCAACAAAATAAAATTGTGACCAAAACAATTTCTTTCTAGAAAGATACGGCTAGAAGCCTATAACTACATAGGTTATTAAGCTGCCAAACACAATCGGCAGCATCTGGCAAAGGCAACCTACATAGAGAAAATAATGATCCTCCCCCTCACCTACTTTTACTCCATGGTAGCGCAAAATATTTTCATAGTCAATTAGCTTGCATAAACTACGCTTTTATAGACCAATCAGTTTTCTTCCGCTACTTATGTTCCTTTTAGACCTCTTCCTAGCAGCAGAGTGGCATTAGTGGGATTGCTTTAGGCAATCATACCAAAGCTAATTAGTTGTTTGATCTTATTGTATTTATTGGATGGCAAATAGGAAGCATATCAGCTGAATTAATTGTGAATGAATCTTATGCAATGCAAAGAATGATGGTCAACCAATAGAACCTCACTTGTTGAAGCAAAGGATGTGAGTTAACCTCGATAATAGTGTTATTCCAAAGCTAAAATGTATTCATGCAAATTTATGAACCTAACAAAAGAGATTCAGACTCAACAGCAAACATCTGGAAACAAACCAAAAACATAGTGTTAGGAGAGCATGCAGACAGAATCTCAACAATCGCAGCATACGGCAACTTCAACAAAAAGGATGCTGCACTTCTGATTTCGTTCTATTAAAATCAATTCTAATTAACAAAAAGTTAAAAGTTGGAATTGCTTGAACTCAAAGAGCTCTCTACATTCACAAGAATGCTAGTTCTTACCTGCTGCACTGCTGGCAAAACCGTTGTTCCTGACCTTTAATAAAAACCTGAGACGACTTGGAGTGGAACTCACATACTTTATGTCGCCGATGGTAATCCCTGCATTTGCTAAGGTCAGAAGTGCATCCATCAACCAAGCATGAGGGGACTAGGGTTGCATTGTTAGGTGTCCTAGCTCTCTTCGATGATCCAGATGAAGATGATTCCATTAAAGAGCCCCCGGGATCCTTATACTTGTCCTTGAAATTACCAGAATTGCCGAGCTTCAAGTCTACTGAACAATACCCGGTAGCCTGAGGTACCCTTAAGCTGCTAGACACAGTGATTTGAGTAAAGTAAGGACTGCTTTGTTTTTCCAATTCAGCTAATTCCCAAGGAGTCTTAAAATTATAGCCCATAGAGCATCCTCGCTTTGCAAACGTATTTCACTCTTTCCCACCTACAATCAAATTCTTCTCCAAGCGATCCACCAAGCCAATCATTACACGGTCTGTAATATTAACAGATAAAAAGAATAAAGATCATAGAAAACAGGGACTGTCAAACATTTTGTGTTTGAACATTACATTCCCGGACAAAGAATTAGTTGGTGGTTTACTTGTAGATAAAGCAATAGCTTACATGTGTTTATCAAAGTTACAAGACATAGTATCCACATCTAAATGGACCAAATGCAGTTAACTGGATAAAGCAATAGTAGTTGTAGTTCAAAATTTGGAATTTGCAGGAAAGGAAAAAGGGCCACGATAGTCATTGCACTTTAATAATAAAGAGCACCCTTCAATGCTATTACAGCTAAAAAAAAAAAAAAGACTGGATGCCTGTCACATCATGGGAGTCAGCACTCTCATCCCAGCCACAGAAAGCATTGAAGAAATTTCTTTTCATTGAAAAACAATTTCGCATATTATTTTCTTTATTTTAAACAACGAAAAAGTAAACTTCAAGCTCATTAATGAACATAAATTTAAACAAGCTGGTTACAGGCCAGTATGACTGCATCTAATTGCGGCAATTATTGTAGGAGAGGGGCATGCCTAAAACTTTCTCACAAGTTTTTTTTTTCCTTGGCAAAAGCTGTCACAACCACTTTATTCCACATGTGTCCCTAAGACTTTTACTGTTCAGAAGTTACTATTGCAGTGTTTGTGTCTTCTTCCAGTAAATTTTTCTTCATTGCAAGCAACAGATAGAGACCAAACCAAACCAGCAAAAAACCCATTCTGAATTATATAATTAAAATAAAATCACAAAGAGCTAAAATGACCGGCTTAAAGGAGGAGTTCAAATTTAGAGATGGGTACCTGAAACAAACAAAGAGGTAGAATCCAGTCTCGGTAACCTCCAGGCTATTAGAAATCCTTAAAATGAGGCCGCAAAGGAAAGAAACTGCTGGTTGAAGAATAAAGAAGCCAGAATTCAGAATCTAAAGCAGCGTGGAAGAAGTGAAATGAAGAAATTGGCAAAGGGTAAAGAAGGAGAAGAAAAGCGATTCCTGTTGACTTCACAGCCAATAAATCTCTGGCAACAGTAGCATCAAATAGTGTTGAAAGAGGAAAAATTAAAGAGCTTAGCTTTTGCTATCTGCTAATGCATAGAAGAAAGACGAGCGAGGGAGAGAGAGACTTGGGGGGAGAGGGGCGTTATTGTAAGAATAATTGAAAGTAACATGGAAAGCGGATAATGTATTCAACTTTTGGAAGGGTTATGTTTAAAGAAAAGGAGAGGCCAAGAACTGGAAAGGAGACTGCGTATGAAAGGGTAAAGACTTGCTTTTTCCTAGCCTCTCTCCCTTCCTTTTTAGGCTTGTGGCTTTGTGAGAAGAGTAAAGAAAGATAAATAAAATACTGTAAAAGAGATTTTAGAAAAAAAAAAAAAGAGTGGTAAGGAAAGGGACAGGGTGTTGTTGCTTTCAATTTTGAGAGAGAAAAAGTGCAGGCAGTGGGAAGGAAAGGTGGGAGTAGTTTCTTGTGTTTCACATTCCATGATGAAACAAGTCGTATATATGACGTGTAACTCCATTTAAATTATAAAATACTGTGTACAAAATTAAATTAAGAGAAAAAAAAAATTTGAGGACACAACGAAGCTTGACTTGATGACAGTAACACCACTTTAACGAAGAGCTGAGTCAATTATGATTTTATTTAAAAAAAAAATTATCTAGAAAATATTTTTTTAATTAAAATAATTTTTTGGATTAGTTTGTATGCATTTCAACTAACCAATTCAATGATCTATAAAATTAACGATTAGATAAATGATTATATAAGTTTCTAGTAACCCTGAGATTTATAGGACTCGAATTGGTAATTTTTAGATAACAAACTTAAGACCTGATTAATTGAGCTACATCCTTTAGAATTAAATATTTTTTAAAAAAAAATTAGATATTCTTAACTATATTATTAGAGGTATTGTGATCAGATTTTTTTGGAGTATTTCTAAGTTTTTTTTTTACTTCTCTTTTTAATTTAATTTATTTTGCGAATCATTTTATAATTTAGAAAAAGTCTCTCTCAAGTATACTAATTTTCTAAATATTTTTTGAATATGTTTTTTTTTTTTTTGTAATTGTGGTAAAGAAAAAAAAACTTCAATTGTTTGTTGCAGTCGTTTCTCATCCGTTGGATTTCGATTTAGAAACTGTAACTGTACAAGTTTGGAAGTCAACCCAAATCTGGACACAAGTGTTGTCCCTCCCGTGGAGAAGATGCAAGACTTCGCAACTTGATTTTTTGATAGCACGTTTGGTGCTGCCTTCTTCCCTGCCAAATCGATGTTAGAGACCTGTCCGTTACTTAAGAGTAAGCAGGTAAGTGTTGGACAGACTAGTCGATGGGAATATTGAAAATTACCACAAGATACCATAACAAGAACATTAGGTCCTTTTCCACTATGCTTACCTTTCTCAGCTTGGGGCCTATCAGCCCACAGACAGGGAAAAAAAAAAAAAAAAAACCTGAGAGAGAAGGGAAGTCGTGTTCTGGAGAATTTCTGATTTGATTTAGTGTTAACTGGATAGGTGGCTAGATGCAAGTGTTTTTAAAATAGTTTTAAGAAATTAAAACTTGGGTAATTGGATTTGAATAAGTTTAATAAATTTAGGTAATTTAATAACATGAATAAAAAAAATTAAAATTAATTAATGAAATTAAAATAAAAAATTAATTAAAAAAATTAAATGTTGAAGAATCTTATATGATAACATAACAAAAATCAAAAAAGAACACAGAAACCTATAAAAAAATAAAACATATATAGAAGCTTAATTTTTAATAAATAAAATGTTAAAAGATGACATTGAAGAAAAAAACATAATCCAAAAAAGGTTAAAAAAACTTGACCTTAACCCATCGGGTTACTCCAGTCGAAAGTAAAATGAATAAAATTATGAAGCATAATTATTAAACAACTCAATATTAACGGGGTGAGATAATCATGATCATTTAAAATCAGTGAAAAATCCTATAAAAAGCATATAAAAAAATAACAGAGTTTAATCTCTAATTAAATAAATTCTGAATGTTGAAATTGAAAAAAAATGAGTTTTATATTTAAAAAAAAAAACGTGCTAACCCAAGTAAAACTCCCAAACTTGGGTTAATCTTTCAAACTCGCAACATGTAAAATCCTATACCTTGGCTCAATTAAGAAACTCAATTCTTAACCAATATAATTTTGAAGGATGAAACCAGAAAAAAATCAATTTAGAAATTTTTTCAAGGTAAAAAAATAACAATCAAAAGAATATGGATCGAATTTGAAAGGAAAAAAACTAAAGAAAAATGAAATTGTAAAAAAAAAATCAGTTTTATCTCAAATAAAAAAAATAGCAATAAAAAGAATGAGAACCAAATATGATAAATAAAAAATTGAAAGAGGATGAAATTGAAAAAAAACAATTTTATAAATTATTTCAAATAAAATAAATAATAATCAGAATAACAAGAACCAAATCTGAAGGAAAAATAAATTCGAGGGTTGCTTTGAAAATTTAGAGCTAAGCATGAAAAATCAAGGATGAGAGAGAAAAGAATGGGAAAAAAAAAGATCGCCGGTGCCAAACCAAATGTTTGTTGATCATATGAACTATCCATGGATGGAGGGACCCTCGAGATGATTCGTACACCGCCCTGGAAACCATCATATCACCCTTAACACGTCGTTGAACGGCGTGGCAATAACCTACGTGCTGACGTGTGTAATACACGCGTCAACAACTTTTTTTAAAATAATATTTATACTTATTCATTTATGAAATTGCCACTCAATCAAATTGACTATAACAAAAAAACATCCTGATGAAAATACAAAAAAAAATTAAGCTAATTAAAAAAAATTATTTTTAAGAGTAATTTAATCATTTTATTGTACTTGAACAAAAATTATAAAAAGCCCTTGAACACCAATTTTTTAAAAAAAATTGTTTGTAATGATAATCTAGTAATTTCACAATGCTTTAAAAAAAATCGATCTACCTTTAATCAATCCAACAATGACCAATAAATCATGTGAAAAAGATGTATTGCCCCCAACAACAAGGCCTTTAGTTTTTGTTGAGATGGGCAAAAACATCAAAATATTTTTTCAATCCATGGTGTTTTGTGTCTTTGTTTATAGTGAAACCCTCATCCTTTTAGGTTTTTGTTAATTTATTGATTGTTAGATTTTTAATTTTTATATGATTAGTTTTAAATTTGTTGAATTAATATTATGTGTGTATTGAATTTTTTTTATTTCTCAAAAATAAAATAAGAAGATTATTTTGTTTTTATTCAAAGCATGGTATCAAAACATTGATTTCTGAAATCTTTGAACCCTCAAGTTTTTTCTTTCTTTTTTAATCCTTATTGGTGTAACGTAGCAGCAACAATTTGTATCTCCTCAAGCCTTTTTGACAAGGCAGTAATGTAGCAGTAACAAGATCTTCCATGCTCAGAAGCAAGTGACAAGTGGTATCAAAAAAATAATTGATAACTAATTGACTTGTTGTTTGCCTTCCCATATCAGATTTCCAAGCACTCTTGTGCAAATAAGAAATTGAATTGAATGGATCCCTTGATAAATTTAGAAAGAGTAGCGGTTGTGCAGTAGCGGGGGAAACAGTACTGTAAAAAAAAGGGAGAAAAAGAAGAATCAAACAAGTAGAGTTGAATTGAACTAAATTGACAGGAAAAAAAAGTGAAAAGATGTTAAATTGATTTAAAAAATCAATCTTGGTTCCTATTATTGTTTAAACTAACGGTGTTTTTAGTGCCAGAATCATTCTTAATAAATCAAATTATGATGTTTGTTCCTAATTGATGGAAATGCATATTGTCAAAAGGAGAAAATTCTTCTATATTTGAGGCAAAAAATCAAATCACTTGCGTAATCATATGATGAGTATCAAAAGTAGTATGCAAGAATCCAAAAGTAAAGAGATAGCTATTGATATCTATGACCCCAAAAATTATGAACCGTTGTATATTCTTACCAATTGCCCGTAAAATCTGAAATGCTTTATCAGCAACATTCTATGATGGAAATGATGATGAGTTGCAAGTTTTTGTCCTAAACCAAGAGGCTTTCGTTACCACACAACATGGAAAGTCCCTCTCTAAGTATTATGGAGAGCCATCCGAGGTTTTTTGAAAGTTAGATCATTGTGACAAAGCGGTCATGAAAGATCATAATGACATTGTAGCATATCAAAATTCCACCAAACGTCTAAGGGCACACATTTCTTATTGGATTAGATGGGGACTTTGAGAAGTTCATAAAGGGATTTTAGGTGAAGAGCAAGTTCTAAACTTGCAAGGATGCTTTATTTTTTTGTTCGATGAGAGGTAGTGTGTCATACAAGTTTGAAATGGAAGATGATGTTGCTGAAAAACCTCTAACATTGTTAGTAATTGCATATAATGGTGATAAGGTCTCCAATATTTTTGTACTTGTTTTTAATTCATCCCCACCTAGATTTATTTCCATTGAAAATGGTACTTTGATCCCAGTTATTGGATAAAGTTCTTTGACCCTTATTGATATTCTAAGCTTATATTAGGTTCTAATTGTTCTATCATTAGATTACAATCTGTTGTTAGTTTCTAAAATAATCTCAGATTTATTTTGTGTGGTAATTTTCTTGTTTAACTATTTTATGTTTAAGGATGTTTAAACCAAAAAAATGATTGATTATGGTATCAAATGAGAGAAGTTGTAGTTGTATTGCTTGGACTTAAGGTCAAAAGGTTCTAATACTTTATGTCAAGATTTAATGAAGGATTGCTTTGATAGGAAGATAATGGTTAAGATTTGGTTATGACATTGACATCTAGGACATGCTTTATTGAGTTTTTTTGAATTTTTTTTCTAGTTTTCAGTATAATGTTTGTGATGTAACAAAAAATCATTATACTTCATTTATAATAAATTTGACTAAAAGATCATATTCACTTATGAATATACTTTTAGATGTATGGGTCTATCTAAAGTCAATACTTTAGATAGGTCATGTTGGTTTGTTACTTTTATTAATAACCATACTAGGATGACCGAGTGTGCTTGATGAAGTCTGAAGTTAAGATAAACTTATTATTTCAAGAAAATTATAAAATGATTAAATCTTAGTACAAGGTATATGTCCTGGTTCGTTTTAGTGATAATAGAAGAGAATATAATAGTTATGAACCCTGGTAGTGATTGGAAGTACATGAAACTATTTATCAAACTATTTGTTCTAATACACCTCATAAAATAGGGTCGATAAGTGTAAAAATGTTTGTTTAAGGTTGTTTATGCTTCATTAATCAAATCTTGTATACCATTATCTTATTAGAGAGAAGCACTTAACTCCGTAACATATTTACTCAATCAGGTATCCTTCAATTCTATTAACTTTTGGATTGTATTTTAGGCTCTCACTAATCAGTCTATGCCTTAATAGTCTCAAACTTACTACCCTATATATTTTGTTATATTGCATTTATACACCTCCATTAACACTGGTATAACAAATTGACTCCTTAAATGTTGCTATATGTTTTTCTTAGGTATGCCAATAAAAAAAAAGGGGTACCAATATTATCATTCTCTAACTTAATAAATGTTTATTACAATGCATGTTTTTTTTTATAAAGACACAATGTGTTTTTCCTTTAAGCCTAAAATTTAAGTGAAGTATCAAAAGGAAATTCAAACTCGTGATTTTCAATACATGAATTTGGATTCTAGAAGTGAAGACTTATAAGCTAGATTAGATAATCAAAAAGGTGAAATGAATTTAAATGGTATAATTTCAAACCAAAATGGTGATGAACACCTGGAAGCTAAAGATGTTACTATATAAAAAAAAATATTTCATTTGAGTTGGAATCCCTTGCAACCAATATATCAAACCAATCAATTATTAAGGATATTACTGACTTGGTGTTTGAGTCAATCATAAAATTACCACATCGTTACTTTAAAGGTATTTCTAAACACATATATAAACTTAAAATTTCTAGTAAATTTAAATATCATATGAGTTATTATGTATCTATTCTTAATAATATGTAGAAAGAATTAATTGGCCTAATATGGAAAGTAATTATGAACAAATAGATGAAATCCTTGTAAAAAAGTAGAGCGTCTTAACTCTTGGACCCTTTGCTAAGAAAGAAACCAGTTGGATGTTGATAGATTTACATGGTTAAGTACAAGACTAACAGTATAATCGAACATTTTAAAGCCATATTGGTGGTGAAAGGATACACTCTAACCTATGAGATTGATTCCACAAAAATATTTTCACCTATAACTAAAATTAACATAGTCAGAGTCTTATTATCTTTAGTTATAAACATGGGTTGAACATTACAATAACTCGATATGAAGAACACCTTTCTTCATAGAAAATTATCTAAATAAGTCTAAATAGATCACCCATCAAAGTGCATGATACTTTAAAAAGCATAATCAGAAGGTATAGGTTGAAGAAATCATTGTATAAATTAAAACAATCTTCAAAAACATGATTTGGAAGGTTCACAAAATCTATAATAGCCTTTGGTTATCATCATAGTAATTTCAATTACACATTGTTCTTGAGAAAATAGCCGGGTAAGATTACAACACTTATTGTATAAATAAATGATATGATGGTTACAATAAATGATTTTAAAGAAAGGAATACCTCACAAAATTCCATGGTAGAGAATTTAAAATGAAAAACCTAGATTCTTTAAACTATTTTTTTAAGTCAAAGTGTCTTGCTCATAAAGTAATCTTTCTATCTAAAAAAACATATATCTTAGATCTCTTACAAAAGACTAAGTATGTCAGCATATCAAACAATTAAACACTAGTAAAAGAAAGTATAAAGTTACATGTTGAGTCCAATAACATACCAACTGATAAAGTAAGATACCAAATGCTTATAGGGAGATTGATGTTCTTAACACACACAAGACTGGATTTGGATCATTTATTAATTATTTTTAGTTAGTTTATACATAATCAGAGAAAGCAACATATGAATGTAATTGTGTGTATTTTGATATATCTAATGCTACAGTTGGAAATAAAAAAAAATTCACTAAAAATGTAAATTGTTAAAGCTTAGATGCTTATATTAATGTTGACTGGGCTAGAGTTGTAGATGATAGGTAATCAACTTCTTATTACTATATCTTTATAGTTGATAATCTCATTATATTGAGAAGTAAGAAACTAGATGTTGTTGCTAGCTCAAATGCAAAAACTGAATTCATAGGTATGTTTATTAGACTTTGCGAAGCATTGTGATTAAGAATTCTATTGTAGGATTTAAGTTTCTATTAAGGTTCAACTATATTGTGATAATAAAGTGGAATGTGACATTGTCAATAATCTAGTTCAACATGATCGTACAAAAAAAAAAACACATTCTTATTAAGAAGAAGTTAGATAAAAAAAAATATATGAGTTGTCTAAGATAAAATATATGGATCAATTTGTTGATATTCTCATCAAAATCGTTTCAATTTGAGTGTTCTTAAAGGTATTAAATAAGTAGGGCATGTGTGATATTTATGTACCAACTTGAGGGAGAGTGTTAAGATTTCCTGGTGTGTGTGTGTGTGTAATTTTTTTAAGTTAGCTTAATTAGTATTGTACACTCGATCATTTCATGCACTACACTGCGGGTCAGATTAAATTTTTTTGGATGTAAAAAAAATTTAGATATTATTAATGTGTTTTTTAGCAGAAAAAATTCAACTATATGGAGATTGACCTGATGAGACCTGGTCGATTTGGTAGGTCTAAAGACAGATAAAAATGTAGTTTGACTTAAAAAATAAAGATGATATTAGATCGACTGAGATCAGTTCATAATAACCTGCTAAATCTGTTACTCAGGTCATGAGACCTTGATAACCCTATACAAAAAATAAAAAATTATTAAACTCAATTTTCTATATCAACCTAACGTTGAAGGATGCCATTGAAAATAAAATTAAATTAAAAAAATAAGTCAATTCAACCCAGTTTAACTTGTCAAACCTAAATCATTAAACCAAGATAACCCCATAAAAAAACAAATTAAAATAACTTATGAAGTTCAATTCCTAATCAACCCAATATTGAAGGATGAAATAAAAATAATAATTTAAAAAAGAATACATAAAACCACTCGAGTCAACTGATCAAACTCATGACCTGCATATAACAAAAATAAAAAAAATTATAAAGTCTAATTCTCAATCAGCCCAATATTAAATGATGAAATTTAAAAGAATTCAATTAAAAAGGACAGAAAAAAACCTCGAGTTAACCAGCCTAACCCGTGACTCGAGTCATAGGACTGTGATAACCCTATAGAAAAATATATGATGCTTAATTCCCAATCAACTTAATATTGTTAAAGGATTACATTGAAGAAAAAAAGGACAAAAAAAAAAACTCGAGTCAATCAAGGTTAACTTGTCAAACCCTAGTTAGGAGACTGGGATAACTCCATATACAGCAAATAAAAAAATTATAAATTTTAATTTCCAATCATGAAACTAAAAAAAAAATGTTCAATTAAAAAACACGAATCATCTTAGTTAACCAACAAAACTTGTAATTATGGTCATAAGATCATAATAATCTCATAAACAAAAATAAAAAAAATAATTATAAAACTCAATTAATTGGTACAAGATAAAATTGAGAAAAAAAATGAATAAGAAAGAATAAAAATCTGTCATCCTGCCATGATCAGTTTCATTGCAGGGGACGCGGGCTGTGCCTGAAGTTCCATGATCAGTGACTCTTTCCATTTAAAAGACGGATAAAAAGCGAGGCCCTTTGCCGTGGCTTCCAGGTGGTTTCTAACTTTCGAGTTTAGACTCTTATACATCATAACTTATTGCATATGTTAAGGAATATTGGAATTCCTAATTAAAGTTCCATGATCAGTGAGTAGCCCTAGGTCAGGTGGTTTCTAATTAACTTTCGACTTCAGACTGATCTTATGATCATAATAGCTTATATATCGCGTATGTTATGGAATGCTGGAGTTCCACCTGATCAGTGATGCTAGCTAATAACGTGATCGACAGAAATGGAAACATGGCATGCATTACTCCATCATAGCAAATTAAGCCCTATAATATTCAGCTCACTGCGATATGCCAACGTACGTACTAGGTTAGTTTTCTATGAAGTTTACAATAAGAATATTAGAGGATAAAGGTACACGTATGGGCTTAATTATGTTTATACAAGTCCCGAAACTCTTGACATATAGTCATTTTAATCCCTCTAATTTAACTTTGGGCTCAGCAACCCTCACATTTTCAGTTCTTTTATCACATATATATGGTCCCCCTGTATAATTACCCATTCCCCCCAAAACGCCTACTACGAGACATGTATAAATTAATGGATAAAAGGTACACGTATGGGGTAGACATGCCCAAAACTGCACTACATGAAATGAATTTACTAAAGTCTACGACCTGAGAAACCATATATTATGATCCTTTATATTCTGGTTTTCGGGAGAAAAACATTAACATATGAAATATTAAAAGATTGCTGCAGCCACTCTCATCGGACTTTTATTTTATTAAGGTGAGGGTCCCTCGACGTGAAGAGACTTAAATAATACACACACACACACACTAAAAAAGTTCATAATTCATATGTTTTCATGACAGCCACCACCTATTTCAAGCAAGTGGCCCAAAAGTTGCTTTACATTTCATACCATAATAGCAGTGCTTTTGCGAGGAATATTCCATTCCTTTAGTATTTTATTTGCTTTTCGTTACTTGTTGTTTCCAGTCATGCAGCATCATAGCATAGAATCATGTTAAGTGTACGACTTTCACTGAACAGGGTAAGACCCCAGACTGGATTAAAGAAACAAATATTGTTGTGGCAATTTACCTCCTTGCCTATTAACAGATACAATTTGCAGGCACCAACACGAGGAAAAACCCTAAACCCCCAAGTTTTTTTTTTTTTTTTTTTTGATAAATACAAGAAGCCAAAGGGCATAGAGAATATCACACTCCTACAACTACACTGCTTAGTTGACTGCAAAGGATGCCATCCAAATCCTTCATGATTAACTTGACCAAGTGATCTAAAGGTAACAGGAATGAGCTTATATATACAAGGTAATTAAGCAATACAGCACCTGAGAATAGTCAGGACCCAGAGAGCTTGTGCATAGGACTTGAAATGTTCATGATTCAATACACATGGGAGTTAGGCGATCTTTCTCTTGTTCTCTGCTCTGGTAGATGTTCATTTTCTGCAAACAAAAAACATTCATTGTAAGAACTTGATGTTAACGAGAGCAAACCCCATCTCTAAAAGCAAGTGCATATCATGTACTGTGCACTGTGCAGCTATGGAAGGACATGTTGCAGCATCAACCTGGCCTTGGACACAATATGGTTTGGATATTGAACCTTTCTTTCATGATTATGTCAAAATCTTAGCTCTATTGTTTACGTAACTAAGATTATCGCAGATATCCAAACACAAAATGAAAGGAAGCTTTTGCAACATCAACATAGAGGAATATATAATCGTCTGTTTGTTAGAACAAATGCTTTTGATAGAAGACCACGGAGTTGGGTAACAAGAAGGGAAACAACCTGAAAATGAAAGGAACGCGTATTATATTTAATTGAAACAAGAGTTGACTACCTGATTAATAGCAACATAAAATATATTAGTGTATATATTATATAGTGATTATACGTTGTATTAATTTTATTTATGTAAATATATTTAATTTATTAATAAAAATTTACTTATTTTTAATATTAATCAAATATTTGATAGCTTTTATATTGAATACTTATTTTTTTATTTTATTTAGAAATATTTTGACTTCAAGTTTTTTATTAATGTGTTTACTATTAAAATTTTTAATAAAAAGTAATTTTTTTTTTACTAAAAACCCTAAGAGGTAACTAGAATTTAATCGTGGCCACATGAAATCTAGAGCTTCTAAATACATATTCATAAAAATTTAGGAATATATATAAACTTAACTATTAGATATTTCAACCCGCTTAAATCCAAATTTCTTTTGAATAAATTGAATTTATGATTTATAAAATATCATAATTATTAAAAAAAACCGACCCATTTATAGTAAAAAATAAACACCCCTAACATCGATGGTGAGACACGAGTTTAGTTAAATCAGTGCTCACTCTGTCATAGAATCCCGACCCGTATATTTATAAAAAAACCGACCCATGTATATTTAAGAAACACCCCTAACAACCCGTCCACGCTAGAACATGTCAAAACAATGACCATGACATGTTCAGCTTCAGAAAATGGCTCCAGTTCCACTACACCTGCTTCCTTCTTAAATGCTTTACTGTCCCCGTTTCTCAATATGCCAGCAACATTTTGGAATTAGCATCTAGGCTGGTCTTCGATCCTTAACATGAAATGAGATGTTGCTTATCCTGAGGAAAGCAACGCCAACAGTTTTAAGCCAAGAACTATGCGTGCCAGTGATACAGTTGTAACATCGAAAAACAAATCTCCCATCAAACCGAAGACGTGATGAGGAGAGTTCTTCCATTATTATTTGGCATCATCCTTTTAAGCAGAAATTCTCATAGGTATTAAGAAGTACCTTGTTTTCCCCCTTTCCCCTCTAAGATCCACTACTCATATTTCTAACCTATATTGTTCATATCTAGAATGATATTAACCTTTAAACATAAGCATCTCTACAAAACTCAGCACCATTCAGGTATTTGTATTCATAGGGCGACTCCTACCACCAGTAACAGCCAACCTCGAAGCATCTCCCAGAGTAAACTAATTACAGCACAGGAGTAAAATGATTTTCATTGGAAAATATCATCATGACTGCTGTTTACTTGAGCTTGTTTGTTGCACTACACTGTTTATTGCGCTGCGGCTTCTCATAAGAAATGCCGGTTTAAACCAACGTGTTCCATTACTTGTTTCTTCTGATGTATTGATACCATTTGAAATCCCAAGGCTGCTAGCAACCTCAGCCACTCCTGAAATCCCAGTACTTCCCTGGAAACGTTTCATTAAAAAATTTAGATGTCAAGAAAATATATAAATAAGGATGTAAAGTGCAAAATGAAATTCAATCTTAACCTTCTGGCTGGAGGCTGATGCAGCATTGCGAGGGAGCCTTTGAACCTGAGAAAGGAAAAATCAAGGAAAGGAAATTGAGGTAATTATATTCTTAGAAGTGCTGGGAAGAGTTTCAGACAAAACACAAACTGAAAAGGGGGAACATCAAGCAAGCTCATAGCATGGAATAAAAGTCATAAAGCAATTTTTTAAAACTTATAAGATGGCTATATTAGATTATTCTTGGACTGGGAATCAGGGTAAGTCATAACATATGAAAAATCATTAAAAAAAAACTCTCATTGAAGCTCACAGAATTTATTTTGGCCACAAGCAGAAGAAACAAAGTTTTCAAGAGTAAACAAACCTCTTGAGATCCATTCAAGACAGAAGGAGTTGATGGTTCACTTGATGGAGTTGATGGTTCACTTGATGGAGCAGGTAATGCCCCAGCCTGGTTAATAACAAGACAAAAACTAGTGATAACGGTAGGCACTAGAAACCATATTTGGAACATAGCTAGCACTTTAGCAATGCTATTTTAAGCATATGGCCAATGATTAGGATAACAGAAAGCATCATTTGGCCTGGACATGTCCAGTAAAAATAATCAAATTCTATCTCCCCACTAACCTAAAGCAAGAGAAACGAAACAGACATTATCTAGCTTTTAAAAACATAGGTATGGTGTCTCCAATAACTACAGCTACCTTTGATGAGAATGCTAGCCGTGAACTGGAAGCTGAAGTCTGCAGAATTTGTGGAGCATGGTTAACAGTAAAGTCAAATAACAAAGTATTGAGAAAGGAAAAAGGAAACAAAAAGATGTCGACATGCCTGGACATTCTCTTCAAGTAAGTTGTTTTCCAAACTGGAGGCATAGTCACACAGCCTCTTTACTCCTAGGGTTGTCAAATCCTAAATAGATATCAAATTAGATAACAGTTACCACAGGAAGAATAAACGAATCATTTCTGATAGCACTGCATATGATAATATAATATCATAATCAATAACAGTTACCACAGTTGGAATAAACAGATCATTTCTGATAGCACTGCATATGATGTTGATATAATAATTACCTGTTTCCCTTCAATTCTGCTAATTTTTAGTTCCTAAGAAAATTTTAAAAAAAAATCAAATAAGTTTCTGATTTCACATCCAGAATGAACTTTTAAAAATTGGATGAGCAAAAGGAATTATTAGTATCAAGATTGATCACCAATGTTTCAACAGCATCACGGACATATCGAACATCGTTGCCGATCTTACTTGAATCTTCTCGCAATTCAGTAACCTACATGTGTCAACATACATTCTATATCAGTATTACTACTGCACTAACAAATTAGCTAATATCTAGGTTAGACCCACCCTTTCTTGAGTACTGACACAAATTAGCTAATATCTAGGTTAGACCCACCCTTTCTTGAGTACTGGCTGTCAGTTCTGCAATGGCATTCAAATTTGTGTCCACACCATCAATCTTTGAAGATAAATGCCTCCTGGTACTCTACAGATCAAAAAAACATGTATTGGGATAAGAAAGCTCTAATTTCAAAATCCATAAGCAAAATTAAACATTTCAACTCCTGTTTTATTTCATTGAAAAACCAATGCAAAAGTTCAAAATCTTACCCGGATTGACCCATAAACATTCTCTAGTTGTTGGCCTATAGAAGTGCATGCATCAGATAAACTACGCCTGGTTGCAAACATCATATCAGGAAGTTTCCAACCCTGAAAATATACAACAATTATAAGAAAAGAGCACCAGTCAAACCAAAGAACAGGATGGAGCTCAAGACATATCAACAAGAGGTAGAGTGATAATAAACTCAAGTATTAACCAATTGCTGAATTTGGTTACTTAGCACTTCAAACCTCAAGGGAAGAAATATTTTTTCAGTATTAATAATACTCCATTAAACGATGTAATACCAGGACCATGAATTAGATCCTTATGATATATTGTAATGTTTGACAAAATGGTGCCTATACACACATTACACCAAAAGATCAATCGAGAAAGGAAACCATTACCTTCCACCAAACATAGCCATATCCAACAACTATCACCACAACAACTACACCATATTTATTAGCACCTGCACGTTATAAAAGTGTCAGAGAACAGTCCAAAATTAGAGCATAATCAGGGCTAGCATATATTATAGGAACTTGACCAAAGATGAGTAAGTAGCAAGTTGTTTATATGGAAGATTAGGACTTGATGTCAAGAATAAGAACATGGTCTAAGATTTCTCAAGAGATTATACAGAGATGAAATTGCAAAGAGATAAATAGCACTCCCGTGCAAAGATGTATAGCAGCAAAGACAAATTTGATCATTGTTTAAATATGAAACAACAGAGCATACAGTTGAGGATCCAGATACATTTCAGTGATGTAAATTTCCTAAATTGGAAATTGAAAGGTAACAAACAAGTAAATGGAAACTCAAGTTCACAACACAAAGATGTACAACAACGTCAGACAGCTTCAATCGATGGTTAAAATGTGAAACTGTCACAGCATAACCATTGAGAAATGAGAAACCTAATACAGTTCAGAGATGTACATTCCCACGTTAAAAAAGGAAAAAAAAAAGGTGGGGAGGTAAAAGATTGAATAAAGCAAGGACATCCATAGGCACATAAACTTTACAGGTATTATTACAACATAGAAGGACTAGCAGCACCACTCCCCCTCCGAGAAAATTAGAAATTACAAGAAACATCAAAAACTTTATTCTGTTGTTCTTTGCATCATGGATTTTTGCAAGAGAAAAAGACTTTAAAAACTCAATATTATATTACATTTAAACTGAATTTTTTAGAAAGAGAGAGACATTTATTTTAGTGTATTTCGTATTTCTCAGTGTAGATGGGTATCTGTGTGACAATATAGTGCAGATTCAGCCATAAAGTTTTTCAAGCAGACCGTTGACTGGAGTGACAAATACATACAATGCAAATATGGCAACTATGTGAAGCAGACTGTGATTCCTGGAAATCCAAGTTGCACAATACAATGAGTATAAAGCCTCATTATGCTTTCAGTAATTTTTCAAGCAATAAAATAGGCAAAAGTTCCACGTTGACCAGTCCAGTCCACAGATGTGTGGTTAGAACAGGATGGACACAACATATTTCATCTCCTGTTTCAGATGCAAGAGAAGGATCAGAACCCAAACCTGTCCCACTTGCAGTTACAATTGTGACTGGTCTACTTGATGCCAACATTTGCAGCTCTTGTCGAAGGCTGGTTACCTGTAAAACATGTAATCTAGTACTCTCAATCTCTAACAGACACTTCAACCTAAAGCACATGATAATTCATTTCCTGAAATGATGAGCACATATAATTACAAAAGAAAATTTGAACAAATTAAATCCTGAACAATCAAATTAGATACAATGAGTGACTGTTTAACATTCAGGCATTCACCAAAAAAAGGATGAACGAAATTTTGTTCCTCCGTAATAAATCATTCAGACAGTACAAGTTCTGATGTTTCTTTGGTTGTCCAAACAAATGTCAGGAAAGAAAGCGTAAAAAATAAATTATTTCCAGAGTAGGAAGCACAGCAAAATGAGTATTTCTCACCATCTTATCCTGTCACTTTGAGATTTTTACTTTTGCTACCAAATGAAAAAAAAATCCCTGTCATAAAAGTTAGATTTTAAAGAAGATTTAATTTAGTCACTTCAAAATGCAATCAGTCATCACCAACAACACTATCAGTTACAACTGGGTTACTGGAGTATCTTCGAGAAAGTGCAAAGGCAAAATCATTATCAATTGAATTGGATTAAAAGATAAAAGCATGTAAGAATGTTGCAAATTGAATTTGAACAGGTGAGAACTCATAAAGAACCATAAAATTGACAAGCAAACCTGAGCCATCAAAGAGTCATTTGGAGGCTTGCTAGACTTGCTAACTGATGAAGTAGAATCATCTCGTTTAAGTTGCCTGAGAGCAATCTGTGGTGAAAGATAAATCACTAGCAATCAGTATGAAGCACACTAAGAATTGCTGAGAATCTAACGCCACATTTTGAATCGCATTATAGTTTCCAAAAGACATAGGCAACAAGTATAAAAAAGTACTTGACAAAATATTTTATTCAAAGAGTCAATTAAACAACAATTAATCAGTGGCAACAGATGCTACAAGCAACGTGGTAAACCAAATTTTATGCAAATAGCATAGTTCAAATAATCAAGGCTGAACATCACAATAACTTTCAAGTTGTATTGCATTCAATGAGGTCCTACATTAATAGAACCCAAAAATTAAACAAAAGACAGATTATCTCGTGAAAGACTGAATTGAAACAATGCAAACCTAAGACACGAGATTTTCAATGCACTCCACCATAGACACTGAAAAATGCCAGTAAAGACAAGCAATAAAAGACAAAAAAAAATCATCACAAAAGCATGTCTAGTAAAGATAATACAAAGTTAAAGGTAAAAGGGCTGATGTAATGGATCATAATCCACCTGTTAAGACATAAATAATAGAGATACTGCAAACAAGTCTACTATCAATGAAGATAAACCCCCAAATATTCATTGAACTTTTTGCATTTCTAAGAGATCACAATAAGTCATATAAGTACCTTGAAAGCTCCTGAAACAAAACTAGAAACATCAGGCATGCGCCCCTCTTTCGCAAGAACTGAGCCAAGAATACCTAAAATCCAGAAGACAACTAATTAAGTAAGAAAATTATTTCTACAAAGCATGGCTTTGATTTAGATCAAAAGGAAACATCTGAAGGTACAAAGGAGAGAAATTTGCTTATCAAGACTAGGATCACACATGGACATTCTTGTACCAGTCTGGTTAAGATACACTAGACAGAAGCATTAGACATGCATAACAGAGATGAAGTTATTGACTATCAGCAAGGGGGTCAATAAGGTGGTTGGAATAATGGCGAGATGTGGGTAAATAGGCTTCCTATGAAAGCTTGATCAGGACCTCGGTGATGGGTTTAGGGGTACGGAACAATCTAGAAAGAATGAAAGTGATGCCTAGTCTATTAATAATCCCCAACCACTAAAGTACCCTAAGTGAGTGTTCCCCAGCATTCCGCCTATTCTGGACTCATATTTCTCCAACTAAATAAGATATGGCCCAGCTAACATGATTATTAGATTTTAGACACTGGAAGTTGTTGCCCCTCACGAGCACATATTGTCACTTTTTTTCTTTTTTGCCTACAAAATAGAAGGCACTAATTATTCCACTTCAAGGTACTACATTTGTCTAATTAAATACCCGATTGCTAACTAGCCCAGCATTCTAGAATTATCCCATCATCTAATTCGACTACCAGTGGCAAAATAAGGGATTCAAGTTCATTTTTTCTGGTATCATATAAAGCCAAATGCTTACATTCACTTCAAACACAATAATACTCATTAGTATTAACAAGAAGCAGAATCACTTTTAATAACTGTAAAAACACACACACACACATAGAGAGAGAGAGAATTCTAGCTAATGTGAGAGCTGCACAGTAATTTCACAGCAAATCAAGTATGACCGATGACATCAATGCAACAGAACAAAACCCCTTGACCAGACAAACTAGCCCAGAATCTCACCAACTCAGTGTTGCAATTAACTATAGAGCAAAAGAAAGCAAACACACCAAAAAGAAAAAAAAAATCCCAACTTTATATCAAATGCCTGAGGTCCCTAACACTAACAAAACCCCTCCCTAATACAATCGCACATAAACAGGCACATTCTTCGTTTCAAATTTAGAGCTAACGAACAAAATGTTCACACATTAAAAAACAATCGAATCAAGGGTTCACCTCCAAAAACCCTAAAACTCACTCACTGCTCCACACATCCCAAATTAAAAACAAATACAATCAAATCAATTTGCAACTAAAATAAAGTAGTTAAAAAGTTTATAGGAAAATTAGAAACATAAAATCAAACAAATTTAACGGACCTGCACCGACGAGAATAGTTAACTTGCCGAGAGGAATAGCCATGGATGGACAGCCACTGATAACAGCAACAATAATGTAATAAATAGATGGGTTTTTTTTTAAGTTTGATTTTGAATTAAAAGAGTGCGAGCAAGAACAGAGAGCATGATTTTTTTGGGGAGTGAAAAAGCTAGTATTTAAGATTGGTGAACAAGAAATATATATTTGTGTTTATGCTTGTGTTGTTGGGCTTTGTAGAATCGGGCTTTTGTCTGGTGTGGTGCTGGCTGCTGTCCATCAACTGTCCGTTTTAAATTTATATCATAAATTATTTTTTATTTAGAAATATATTAAAAAAATGTTTTTAAAAATTTTTAAATTTTATTTTTAATATCTAAATACTATAAGAATTCAAAATATAAAAAAAATTAACTTGAAAAAAAATAACACCACCACCACAAAAACAGATACAATTCATAAACAGACAGAAAATATATCTATCAGCTATGCATATTTGTTAATGTGTTGCGTAATTAATTTTTAATTTCGGTTTTGTTGAACGATGTTATCCCTTTAACATCTAATATGCAAAATTACCTCTTTTTTTTCATTTTATTACGAGACTACATATTGATGTAAGCATGATTTATTAATTTAACTGTTTGAGGGTTGATTTAGCATAATTCTGAGAGCTGAAGAGGTAAACATTCAACTCCCAATATATTATAATTATAATCACATGTTTTTTAAACTCCAAGCAGTGTGTGTTTGTCATCGTAAAAAGGCTAACTTTAAGGACTATGTTTGTTTGTGCTGTTTGGACGCAAATCCTAGACGTATATAGACAGAAATGGAAACATAAGAGTCTGAACTCGACTGGGCTAAGAAAATATTATTTTCTAGATATAAATTTTAAATTTATTTTTTAGAGATCATCAATTCAAGTTTTATAAATTTTAATTTACTGAAAATTTATATAATTATTAATTTTAAAATCCATATAAAATTAATCAGAGTACACATATTCACATTAATAAATAAATAAAAAAAAAGCATTTCCTTCTGCTATGCTTCTTCGAATTTCATGGCATGCGTGCGTGCTTGCACTTTATTTTGGAATGAAAGGAGCTCCAGATGGCATGGCATTCTAATTCTCTCTCCAGATTGCTTTGTACAATCTATAATCTTCCTGATCAATGTCTGTAAATCTGTAGTTAAATGCCTTCCTTTGTTTTGACAAGTGTCACGAGAGGGGTTTAGTTTGATCAAATAACTATTAAATATAGCTTTATAGTATATATATAGATTGACTCCTTTTCTCTTTTTTCTTTTTATGTATTTTCATTCATCAACACCCATACTGCATTTATGAACTACGTAGAATCGTTTTGTTGTATTTTTATAGTATTTGAATTTTAAATTATTTTTTATTTGAAAATATATCAAATAATATTATTTTATTTTAAAATTTTATTTTTAATTTTAATATAGCATATCAAAAAGATTTTAAAAAAAAATTAATTTTAAAGTATATATATAGCACGTTTTATATTGAGGTTTAATTTTTTCCTTCTGGTTTCGTGTAAACGGACATATATGATATATGGAGTGTATAATTACATTGCGAGGTTATTATTCTAGAACCAAAAAAGTAAAAATAATAGAGATAAAATAAAATATTTAGTTGAAGAGATAAAAATATAAAAATAAATATGTTTCTGAAATAATTTTAGAGTAAATTTATGTATTTTCAAAACAGAAGATGTAAAGGGAACTTATCTCTAAAGATAATATTTATTATTTATTATTTATAAAATATAGTTGTAAAAAACTCTCAAATTCAAAACTATTAAATTAAAATATGTAAAGATAAAAATGATTATTATCATAATTTTAAAATTTAAATAACGGGTCGATCTAGTGCAAAGCCTAGGTCATGGGTCGGACTAACCCGAGTTAACTCGAGTCAGCGTAAGAATAAAAGTGATTATTATTATTATAGTTTTAAAATCCAATTCAGGGGTCGACTCGGGCCAAGGCACAAGTAACAAGTGGGGTTGATTGTTGACCTAGGTCAATGTACAAACAAAAATAATTATTATTATAGTTTTAAAACTCGACTCGGAAGTTAACCTGGGGTAAGGACTGAGTAATGTGTCAAGAGGGTCAACATGAGCTGATTTGAGTCAACATAAAAATAAAAATTATTATTGTCATAGTTGTAAAACTTGATTTAAGGGTCAACCGAAAGCAAGGCCCAGGTCGTGGATTGAGATGGTCAATGTAAGGATAAAATATTATTATTATTATTATTATTATTATTATAGTTTTAAAATCCGACTCTGGAGTCGATTTGAGGCAACGTTTAGGTTATGGGTAGGAAGAGTCAACCTGTTAACCTAAAAAAATTTTAAAAAATAATCAAAGTAACCTTAATATATTGATCTATTTTTTATATATAAAAAAATTCTACGGGTTTTGACCCAGATTTTATCATGAGTTGACATGTTATTTTACCAAGTCAGGTTGAGATGATCCTTTTTTTCTATTTTTTCTTAAACTCGAGTCATTTCAAGCCTAAAGTTGACCTGATTTCAGGTCAACTTGCAAGGTCATTTTTGGTTTTATAACCAGAGTTAATATAATATTATTAATTTCTAAACTCAATATAACTAAGGTAAAAGAATATATCTAATTATTTTTTAAAATATATAAGTTTGATAACAATACATATTAAAGATAAAATAAGTTTTTTTATAATTTATTCTATTTTTTTTATCATATAACCAAATAGAATATAGAAATTAATCATCAATTTCTTTTATACACTACAATCAAACACGATTTTGTCTCCATCTCCTTCTCTATTTTATCTTTTCTATCTTCATTGTTTATGTCTTTTCTATTCCAAGATAATA
>Ga0325414_1000993_pt1 | contig 26018 bp, 13 predicted proteins | sample PopdelMetagenome_8_FD_206183 | JGI IMG/M metagenome (GOLD analysis project Ga0325414, IMG submission 206183) | Populus deltoides microbial communities from Bellville, Georgia, United States - Leaf-PdKOR-R3 | ecosystem: Host-associated > Plants > Phyllosphere > Phylloplane/Leaf | place: USA... | reverse complement strand
TTTTTTATTTAACTTTGGTATTTTTTTTCCTGTTTATATTTTATCTTAATTTTTTAATTCAATTTCATTTCAGATGTAATGAGTTAATGAAGTTAATTTGGATTGATTTAAATATTTTTTAAAATTAAAAATTTTATATTTTTTTTATAAAATTATTCTAATTTTATATTTTAGATCACAAATTAAACAAATTATTCGGAGTTGATTCTAATTCTTATTACTTGAGTATCAAAATCCGATGGGGACACTATCTAGTAGTACATAAAAAAGATAACAGCTTCAGAGTTCAAATATATATTACAGTTTCCTCTCTCAACTGAAGAGAACAAGACAATAGATGGAAGCTTGACATGTGTATGAACTTATAGTACATAAAACGAGATCTTAATTAAAAACTATATATTACTGAAAAAGAGTTGTGTTCCTTTGTATTTTTCAGGCCTCTGTGAGGATGGTAGAAAAGGGACCAAAGCGTTATGCATCAATCATGAGGATGGAGAATTCCAGAGCTCCGCATTTTTTACCCTTGAGACACTCTCCAGCACTTCAAAGGGAATTATGTCTCCAATAACAACTACCATCTTGCTTTCCAGGTCTACTTTGTATGAGCTCACTCCTGTACAACAAGAGAGAGGCAATGAAATAAACTCAAGATTGACTCCAGTTCTGCTGAGTCTGTCATGGCATAGGGAAAATTCAACTCACCTGTTGCATTTAAGGGTTCTGGTATAGGTATTTTTCGTGTTCCCACACATATTATTTAATTTGTTATAAAATAATTTTTGAGCAATTAAAATAGGGATTATGAAGACAATCCAAAAAGAAATGACGAAGCAGAAAACATGGAAAAAAATTAATGGTGTGGGTATATCTTATATTAAACCAACTTTTGTGTATTAAAAGACTATCTAAACCCCAATCTTGACTGGATCTTACTTTCAAGCAGGTCATTCAAGTTGCTATTAATGTATTTATAAGAAATTAATTGTTATTTTTTAGGATTTGAGTCATTCTTGTTGTTAGACAGCTTAATCTGCAAGTCGGTGATTAGAAATCATATCCTTGCAGAAGAGCTGGTCCTGAAATAATTATTTGACGTACCTTCCATCTTTGAAACATGTTTCTCAACTTTCCTTGCACAGCCATTGCAGTGCATGGACACCCTTAGCACTACCATCTGCATCATCCATGGGACAAAGCTAGTTAACATGTCACCAAGCTATATATCTACTGTTCTTGAAGCCAGTGTGAAGTTTTTTTTTCCTCCTTTTGATGTATAAAAAAGGAAACGTGAACACAGTAGAGATCAACGAGATAGGAACTTAGTTAATTACCTTGGGCTTCAGTTGAAAGGCCAATGTTTGGTTATCAGCAACAACATCTTTCAACCTCACCACCCTGTCCTTGTCACTAGGCATCAACGGTTTTTTCTCAAAGTCATCGTCTTGACTATCCAATGAATTGATGCAGAAACAAGAGCAACTTGAGCCTGGAGTAGTAAAACAAAGGCAGTCCAACACCTTGCCAAGATTGAGCTTGCCCATGTCTGCCAAAGCTTCTCCTCTACAAAAAATAAAAGTACGTAATCTGACCCACCCTACTCACGTAGTCCACGGCATACCCACATGACCATCCACTGAGACCGTGAAAGCCAATCTGTGGCAAACTAGCTAGCTAATGTGCACTTGACATTAAAATAAAAAGTTATAGAAAAGAAAAAAATGGAAATAAAGAGAGGAGGAGATAGAGGTAAGTTTTTGTTGGAGAGGCCAAAAGCTGAATGTAAAAGTGTTGAAGATGACAAGAACCTATTTTTCGTAGAGATCAATGGTAAGCAAAGCAACATCCAGGAATGGATTCAATATATAATCCAAGAAAGGCACTCTCGTAGTTATAATTACTCAGCCAGCTAGATTTTACGATCATGTGAGGCACCATAAGACAGGACAACCCTAGATTCTAATAGGGGTTTGAGAGGAGCGAATTTCATGTGAGATTAGCAAAGGAGCACAAGAGAGTAGATAGGTCTTTTGCACAGTTCCAGAGAAGAAAGAAACCCAGCATACAAAAAGGAAGTGAAGAGGCCTCGTTCATATGACCAAAAGATGTAGAAAGTAGGAAACAATGGCCACAGGCACCAAGACTGGTAGTAGATATGTATATCCAACATCAAACTAATTTCTTTATCATGCATGGTCATAAGTTAAATGCACATTATTTTAAAGATAAAATAAACAAGAGATCAAGACTCGAGAGTTTAATTAGAAACCCAACAATACATGTACCACTCGAATTTTCATGAATAACTCTGATTGCATGAATTACGCGATTAGACTTTATATACTATGAGTAATTGTGCATTTATTTTGGTCAATGTTCCCAAACACTTATTATAAATACTTTATATTGAGATTGATGAAGAAAATCTCTACATGCTTAATGTTTGACCATATAGCTCTTTAATTCGGCCGATAGGCTTTAGCTCGAGGGGCCGAGCAGTCAATATTTCTCTTCCTAATGGTGCGAATAGAGTATTATTTCCAAGACACGAATAAGGGTCGAAGCTGTTGACACCTTGTCTTGGCCTCCCGACAGTCGGCTGTGAATTATTGGTGCCCATGAGCTCAGAATGGCGTGGAATTATTGGACGATTGAAAAATTTTTCTGCTGGCAAGATCATTGGGGTATAAGTACGCTCTACAGGTTCGTCCATGTGATGGTGGCTGATTTTAATAAAGGAGGCTAATTTTGAAAGAGATTCGACTGAATTCATGCTGGGCACGTGTCGATCACATTACCTTTGCAATCAAGGAAAAGGATGGCTCAACCAAGAGTTTCATGTGGGAGCTTTCGAGAAAAGCATGAAAATCCCAGCGAAAATTGAGAAGGCTTGTCCCTAGTGTGGCTGGATCAGGGCCCCTCAATGCTGTCCTTGGCGTCTAACTGTAGTGGCCACATCACAGTGTAGTAGTGCAGATAGCATTAGATTCCCTCTTTCTGTATATTTTAGCATGATGATGAGCACTATCGTCTTTAGTCACCTTGTCTTGACAGGGGAACTCACTTAGTTGTTATTCTAGAAGATAAAGACAACAGCCTCTGCTTTCAGTCACAATTATCTACTTGCATGATTAACTTTCTTTCCCAACCATTCATAGATAAATATATCATGAATTTATCTTTATGAGCTATGCTATCTAATGCAAAAGGTCATTCACTAAAGAAGACTCCTAGAAATGAAACTATACTGATTATAAAGGCTAATACTCAACATTCAAATGTTGATATTTCTAAATCATTATAATGGGATCAAGTACCTCATTGGAATTAATTAATGCATCTTGTCATCAATATTCTATATATATTTGACATAAGTAATGAATGATCGTTCATAGATATTGTATCGAGATTCACCTGAAGGGTTGTGAAAGATGGATCATTGTAATGAGGTTCAAAGTTTTATTAATTACGCACTATCTAATCCAAAAAATACTAGTGGAGGCAATATTAGATGTCCATGTATGAGGTGTAAAAATAAAAAATTTCTCAATCCAGATGTTGTAACGGTGCATTTTTTACAAAAATAGTTCATGAAAAGATACATGTGTTAGTTTGTACACGGAGAACAATATGTTTCTCACGAGATCATGATAGAAAGGAATATGGTTGGGTCAACTTCTAGTTCTAGCAACGTACATGAAGTTGTAGATGAGATTTTTATTACTATTCTTTGTAGACGGAGTCACCAACGGACAAAAAAGTAGTTGGTGATAGTTGGCGGGTTTTTGAAATTTTAGATTAAATTGAAAATTTCAATTAGACTTGACAGATAGAAACATCGATGAAAAAGTTAAAATATTAATTTTTAATTTATCATCAGTAATGACATTAGTAATACTTGGTGGGTTTCTAAACAAATTTAGATTAAATTGAAAATTTAAGATATATAGCATTGACAGACAAAAATACCAACAGACCAATTAAAATATTCTGACCGGTAAAGACGGTGGTATTACTTGGCATGTTTCTGAAAAAAATAATTAAATAAAAAATTTCAATTAGACTTTGCAAATAGAAACATTGATAAAAAAAATTAAAAATATCAATATTTAATTGACTGTCGATTAAACCGTCGGTAAAAAAGCTCTAAATTAAAAGACTAGAATCCCTAAAATCAAAACAGACAAGCACATGTCTTCTCTCTTCCTCTGCACCTCCTTCTCTCCTCCAATCCCCTCAAATCTTCATCTTTCTTTCTTTTCTCCCTCTCCTTCTCTCCTCAATCCATTATCTTATCTTCTCTTCTCCTCCATGTGTACATATATATCTTCTCCTCCCATCTCCTTCTCCTTTTCTCTATTTATTTAATGATATGTTTGGATTTTTTCTCTTCTCAAGCTCGAGAAAACTCAACATTCAGGTAAGGTTATTCTTTTTCTTTCTATTCTTTTATGTTTTTTTTTTTGCATTTTTTAATATTTTTTATACTAATTATTGTATAAATGTTAATGGAAGTTTTTTATTTATTTTTATTTTTTATGTTATAAATAATTGCATAAATTTTAATGGAATTTTTTTATTTTTTTATTTTATATATAATTGTATAAATATTGATGTCAATATGAATAATTTTTATGTCAATATTGTTTTTTTTTGTTTTTCTATTTGTTAATGATTATATATAGATTGTCAGAATTTTTTTTTAATTTTTTGTTATTTAATGATAGTGTATAGATTGATGGATTTTTTTTTATTTTTTAACTTTTCATTAAATTTAATGATTCTATAAATGTTGTTGGATTTTTAATTTTTTTTTTCAATTTTTATGTTTTTTTAATGATTGTATATAGATTGTTGGGATTTTTTTTTAATTTTTTGTTATTAATATGGTTAGCTAATTGATTTTTTTGGTGTTAACAAACAATTTCTAATTTCATGAAAAATAAAAATTATTTTAAAAAAATAAAAAATAAGCATAATGGTAGAAATCATAAATAAAAAATAGCTAAGATAATAGTTAGGATAAATGAATAGTTTGAATTTGAAATATTGATACTATAATTCCTATAATGTGTTTATATTAACCTCCTATGATCATTTTCACAAATGGCCGTAGCAAAGTTAATTGAAAATTTGGTTAAATTAACATGATTAAAATTATTTGATTTACATAGATTGAAATAAAATCAATTGATTTGCTGTAGTTCAATTTAAATTGTTGTGTATTTATAGGTTTTAAAATTTTAGGTAACTCCTATATAGGGAGGTGTTGCCCAATTGTTTTTAAAAAGGAATGATTTACAACACCTTAATCCTTTAATTTGTTTAGATTCCTAGGAACAAGTCAATAGCATATCGTACAGACAAGATCACTGCTAGTTCTTCTAACAACACTTCTAAAGATCATGAGTCGTTAGGTGTCAACCAAGAACAAGCACCTAAGATACTGACAGCCACGCTCGATGCAAGCTTGTTGAGTATGATGCCGCTACATCAAGGGGGAGTCCTTTCACAAAAGGATCCATTTACTTGGAAGTCCCAGGCTTAATGGAAGAACAACCTTTCCATGTAAGTTTGTTTTCCCTTCACATCGATATGTTAATAATTTTTGAAAAATTAATTTAAATCAACATCATCAATTTCAGGTTTATAAATATTGAGGCTGTTAAAATTTTAACATCGGCGATGAAATTGTTGATAGAAATTTTATTATTCCAATTGAGTTAGGTTTCCAAACATCTTGCATGGAAACCTATGATTGATGCATGATTTGGAAGGTTTAAGGTTAATATTAATTTAATTTTTTTATTATGTTAACCGGTTAGTTTATTAATATTAATGAAAATTTTCATGTAAAGATTTTAACTGTAAGGAAAAATTTGAATGGGATAGATTGACAATGCTATTGCAAGGAGAGTTTTGGAGAATCATGCTTCATCTAGGTAAGATTAAAATTAAGATAAAAATATTTATTTTTTTTTCAATTTTATCATTCATTTACTAACAGATAATTCATTTGTACCATATAGGTTGCGTGATTTTTAGTATGATGCTCAAAAGAAAGCAAAAAAATATTCGAAAGAAAGATAACTTACAGGCTAGAAGGAGGTGGTGGTTTGAAAGTGATGCGAACCTCTTGAACACGCGGTCTAGCAACCCACACGTAAAAACACAAATTCTTGAAAAAATAAAGTAAATTAGGTTTAATAGGAGTATGACACAAAAATAACTTGTATCTAGGCACTAACACTATTGGAAATGAAAAACCTCCACCCAACGAATATTCATTCATGAATAAGAAGTATAAAGATGATGCCACGAAGTCAGTTGTTCTTCAATAAGTCATTTTCAGTTCTTTAGAGAACCAAGAAAGGAAGAATATCTTACTAACTCACACAACAAGATGTAGCAAAGAAGTTTTATTAATCTGAATTGCGTGCCCTACAAGTTTAATTAGGGCTTTATTTATATCGACTGTAAAATCCAAAAAAAAAAAAGGAGGAGAAAAATAATAAATAAAAGTAATAATTAAGAAATTTAATAAGAAAATATAAGGGGCATAAGGAATATGACTCAATTTGTTAAGAAAATTAAAGATTAGGGGCCAATGTATAATTAAAAAGAATGGGGGTTAGAAATACTCCATTCATTCCTCTTTCATAGTCGACTGGAAGCTTAAAGAAAAGGGGGGGGGGAAAGCAGATTTTCTTCTTTAAAAAGAGGTAAAAACACCAAAACACCTCAAACTATACAAACCTAGGACCCCTAAGTAAAGAGGACAACCAATAACAAGGGTTCTAATAAGGGAAACAAGTGCAGAAATTGAAGAAAAAGGAGGAGAAGGGTCAACTGCAAGCTTAAGAGGAGGGGCTAAAATCTTTGACTAACTTGAGTAGAAATTTTGAAATTTCAGGAGGTATGAACACTAAACTTAATCGTGTAAAACAAATTAACAATTAAATAGGAGTTATGCATCAATTTCAGATTCTATAAATTAGAGTTATTGAAGGAAATTTGGGGGAAATGGAAAAATTATTAGAATAAGGTTAGTTAAGCTAACATAGGATGTTCTGAACATGAAAAACACATAAAATTATTAAAGAACAATCATTGACTCAAAAACTTAATGTGGTCAGCCATATAGGGGAGGAGGAATTATGAAATTTTAGGTTGATGGACACTTATGATATGTGTAGAATATGGACAATGAGTGAATGTGTAAGAAAAATCAGCTAGAAAAAAAATAGAGGGGATCCTTAATCCACCTTGGATTAAGCTCGACCAAGAGCCAAATAAAAGGAAAGAAGAAAAATTCTGGTGTGTTATGTATTTTTATGTATGAATCAATTATAGTAGGAAGCTCAATAATAATAAAAGTGTGGGAAAAATTGATAATAAGGAACTTCATGATTGTGATGCGTGTTGTTTAATGCAAAAAAACAGAATTATTTACCATGAGTATAACTCATAATTTCTGCATGGAAAGAATCATAAGATGTAGGAATATGTAGAAAATAAATAGCATAGAAGAAAGAGAAGTGAGGTTGGCAGAAAACTCACTTAGGAATCGCAGATGAATTCTGGGTAGATTTATCATGCATGTTCTAGAGGATATTCGGGCCTCAGAACGATAAACTTTGGGAAACACCTTAGCGTAGAAATTATAGCCTGAGATGTTAGTTTTTCAATGAATTCAACCTCACTCGATTTGGAGCTTTAGAGCTCCAGATATAGGCAAGTATATGAGGAAAGGTCAAACTGTCGCCCTTAATGGCAAATTTGACAAGAATTATTAAAACAAGGGATTTAGCCTCAATAGGGGCAAAAAACCGGTTTCCTTCCCACCAAATTTTTTGTAACATTGAATCTTGACACTGGTAGGGGATAAACCACATTAAAAAATGAAGTGGACGATGTGCGTAATGATTTAAAACAATGAAACGTAAAGAGTAAATATTGTTGTTGATGCTTTATTATTTACAAAATGAAAACTAGAAATGAACTAATGTGGTATACTTGTGAATTTAGTAGGAATCGTGGGGGCAGTACAACAACAACAAGAGAGCGCAAATCAAGCATCGACGGCAGGTAGGTGTTACATGCCTATATTCTTCTCAATTGATAATAGACCTTGTATTCAAATTTATGTTAGAGTCAATACTTGTTAATATGACTAAAGAAAGGAAAGATATGGTGAAACAGACGTGGAACGGAATCCAATTTTTGGTCATAAACTCATGACTTTGATTTCGAATAAGGACCTATTTGAAAAACCTAAAAGGACCACCTTTAGACTTGATTAGCTGATCTCCAATAGAGGCGGCTAATGATGTTAGCAAAAATTGTTAACATCATCATAATCTTGATGGAATTATAATGAACATTGAACTTGATTAACTATTCATGTCAAGAATAGTTAATGATATCGACGGTCCGTGATTACAAATGATTTGATTAGTTGGTCTGGGTAAGGGCGACTAATGACACTAGTAGGAGTTATTAGTGTTGGCAGCGACCTCCTCAGAACTTGGGGTAGAGTAATGAGTTGGATGTATTCGATGAAGAATAATGTGTAATAATTGAGAGAAAACCATAAGTGGGTTGTGAAAGGATAGACTCTATATGTAGTAAAGGAAGCGTTAAATGTGTTCTTCTTTTGTGGATCACCTATGTTATGCCCTATTGGTTGGGTATTTATATACATAGATACATGTAGTAGTGACCCTCCATTAATTTGTTGTATTTTATTTATTTTATATAATTATACTCATATTTTGATGTTGCAAGTCTCTCTCATTCACACCAGGAGTAGTGTCCTAAATATTTAGTTCTTTTGCATGAGTTAGAAAATTAGTGCTTCAAATTCTTTTGTATGAATTAGGAATTTCATGTTCTTCATTCCTTTTGTATGAATTAGGGGTTAGCATTTCTACTTCTTTTGTATGAACTTAAAATGAAATGAATATTAATGTATGTTGCTTTAATTAATTATGCGACTTAAGTTACGTTAGTATTTTCTTGTGTAAATCCTTGAGACTTAAGGCCTCTATTATTTTATGCTTTTAATATTAATGTTATTAATCAAGTTTAATGCTATTAGTTTTTGTTCTAAAACTTTATGTTGAGTTGAATATGTGGAATTCTTATATTATGATTATTAATGGTTGTTATTGTGATGCGGCATAAATATATGATGACTATGGAATGAACCTAAATTGCGTGCAGGATGAATCGTCGATAACTTGGGACCTCTTGTTATAGGAGAGACTTTTGAAATTTTGGTAGAATGTGAAATAAACCGATATAATAAAAAATTACCCATAAAATTTCAGTAATATAATCTTCTTGTGTAATCCTAGGATTTGGACTGTTACACCGGCTTTAGATTGAAATAAACCCTAATAGACCTGTTATGGGGACTTATATTTGGTTCACTTACAATTAAACCCAAATATAACCCAAAACATAAAAAAATAAGAATAAAATAAAGTCTGATATTGTTGTCGTATATAACAGAGAAAATAATAACTAAATAATTTGATTTTCTTAGTTTATAAGTTGTTATAGCTGAATAAACCTTCCTTGCATGCATATGAATAGTTGTTGATATTATAAGTTCCTTGTAGACTAGGAGAAAATCTGATCTGATTTGGATTCCTTTGTTGCCGCCCCTTTAGTTCCTTGATTAGCTTAGATTTCCTTATATAACTTTGACAAATAATAAAGCCAATTTCCTCTTTTGTTGCTAATTTAATTATTTTCCTTGCTTGTTTAGAAGAATAAATTGTTGACTTTCTATCCTTGTAACATTAGGAAAAAAGAAGCTTAACAAGGCTGTTATGAGGCCAAACATATCAGCCCTTTGATCAACCTGAATTTGTCTCTTCTTGGACTTGGACTAGATGAATTAGAGGTTGTATTTCATGCTCCCTAGGTGTTCTAAGCTCCTCCAGGTTTATCTTGCTTCATATGTTTTGAACAAGCCCATTTAATGTCTCTTTAAACTTTTTTGCCCTAGTTCTTGTAATTGGCCTACTTGACACCTCCAATGGGCCTTTGCTATGAATAAGTTTGGTGTTGGGTTGATCCTCATCATTCCCTTTCTCTTTAAAAGGATTCAACCTCGAATCATCACTTACATCAAACAGAGTAAAATCAGAAACATTAAAGGTAGCACTAACACCATTCTCACCTAGTAAATCAACTTTATAAGCATTGTCATTGATCCTCTCAAGGATCTGAAATGACCCATCTCTTCATGGTTGTAGCTTGGATTTTCTATGGGCCGAAAATCTCTCCTGGCGCATATGCACCCAAACCCAATCGTCGGGCTGAAAGATAACATGTTTTTTGCGCCCTTTATTGGCTTTAGTTGCACACATACGATTCCTCTTTTCAATCTGTTATCGCACGCTCTCATGGAGTGTCTTCATCACCTACGCTTTACGATTACCATCCAAACTAACCATTTCATCAACATGCATAAGAATCAAATCCATGAGAGTTAAAGGGTTAAATCCATACATAATTTTAAATGATGAAAATCCAGTAGTAGAATGCACACTATGATTATATGCAAACTCTATGAATGACAAACAATTTTCCCAATTCTTTAATTTTTTTTTAATGACAACATGTAGAAGTTATGTTAAGGTCTTATTAACTACTTCAGTTTTTCCATCTGTTTGGGGGTGACAAGTAGTTAAAAACAATCATTTAGTACTTAATTTACCTTATAACACCTTCTAGAAATAGCTAAGGAACTTAACATCTTTATAAAAAACAATGCTCTTAGGGACCTCATGAAGCCATACTATCTCCCTAAAGAACAAATCAATAATGTTAGTTACATCATCGGTTTTATGACATGGAATAAAATGTGCCATATTTGAAAACCTATTAACAACTATAAAGATTGAATCCCTATCCCATTTTGACCTAGGCAAACCTAAGATGAAGTCCATTAAAATGTCTACCCATGGTTCCATAGGTACAGGCAAAAGAGTATAGAAGCCATGTGGTTGAATCCTAAACTTTGCTTTTCTACAAGTTATGCATTTACCACATAAAAGTTCCACATCTTTTTTAATTTTAGGTTAATAAAAATGCTCATATAACATATCCAAAGTCTTAATAACACCAAAATGCCCCATCAACCCGCCCTCATATGCTTCACATACAAGCAATTCATGCATAGAATTTAATGGAACAAACAAATGATTCTCTTTAAATAAATACCCATCAAGTCTATAGAACTTCCTAAAAGCCAAAGTTTCACAAGCATTGTAAACATTAGCAAAATCATTATCATCCTTGTACAATTCTTTTATGTGTTCAAATCCTAGAAATCTAGCATATAAAGTAGATAAAATAACATACATGTGTGAAAGTGCATCATCATAGGTAATGTTGTCTCTAAAGCTCTCACCAAGACATAGAGTTCTTTGTCATATGTAGGGTAATTCAAGGTTGTTTTATTAAGTTTCTCACTGAAATATACAATAGGCCTTTTATCCTGTATTAACACAGCTTCTATACTTATACCTGAAGGATGACATTCAACTTCAAAAGCTTTTGTAAAGTATGGCATAGCTAAAACTGGTGCTAAACAAAGTTTATATTTCAATAAATTAAAAGCTTTATCCTGTTCATCATTTCATTTAAATTCAAAAAACTTTTTCACAATGTCAGTTGAAGGTGTTGCAATAGTACTAAACTCCTTCACAAACCTTCTATAAAAACTAGCAAGTCCATGAAAACTCCTTACCTCAGTCACAGACTTATGTGTAGGCCAATCTTGGATGACCTTAACCTTATCTTCATCCATCTCAATACCTTGTGCAGTTAATACATATTTAATAAACACAATTTTCTTCATGCAAAAGGTACACTTATTGAGATTAGCATACAATTTATCATCAAACAATACACTAAGTACACTATTCAAATAATCAATATGCTTATTTAAGTTCTTGCTATAAATTAGGATGTCATTAAAGTATACAACCATAAAATTACCAATAAATACACGCAAAACATGATTCATCAATCTTATAAACATGCTAGGTGCATTTGTAAGCCCAAACAACATGACTAACCATTCATTCAAACCATGTTTAGTATTAAATGTTGTTTTTCATTCATTACCTTTTTTTATCGTAATCTGTTGTTACCTGATTAGTACTTAAAAGTGTATTTTTATCAAGGTTTTATATCATTATTTTGCATTTGAAGTATCAATAACTCCTTAACTAAAGCATGTTTGATAATAATATGTCTGATACTATAAGATACCTTTAATTAATGGTAAATGTTCATCTTAAATGCAGGCCTACCACATAAATCAAAGGATTGATTGATGAGTTTAACTATTAAAATTGAGAAAATAAAAGGAGGGATAAGCTTAGAAAAGAGATGCTGGTTCAGTCCAAACTAAAACACTATTCGGTTATTGGATCATACCTAGAGCTGTAGAACTTGGATTTAGGTCTGGTCTATATAGATGGAAAGCTAAGACATATGCCTAAAAATTTTATGAAAATTCTAATATTAAAAAAAGGTCGTTTTCAAGTTCAAATTGTAGCAACAACGGATAAGTCAGAATCTGTCCTACCGCACAGACACTGTTCAGTGTTCAGCCCATATCTTGAGTTTTAGAAGTCCAAATGCACCGATTCTTCTTTTTTTTGGAAAGCTGAGACAATTTCCTAGAACTTTCATGAAGACTATCTGTTCAAATTCTGATGTTAGCAATGACATTTTGTTCAGACAAGAAGATAAGGATTGTCACCAAGTCAAGATATGGTCACCCACTCAACAATTAGTCATCAAATCAATAGTTTTGAATTTTTGCCTATAAAAGGAGGCATTTGCTATGCATTTAGGAATCTTAGTTTTCAGATCAAGATCATGTTCTTGCTCTCTTTCTTTATATTTTATAATGCTTAAGTTTTGTTTATATTAATTTTTTATTTATGCTTTTTATTTCCTTTCCATTACTTAGTTAACTTATATCTTATTTATGTTCTTATCTTGTTTATTTATGTTGCTCTCTTTTGTTATGTTTAGCTAACTTTATTATGTCAAGGTGAAAAGGTTACACTAATGGTATAAGAATAAGTATAATATAAACTCAACATGGACTTTAATGTTTAATACTAACTTGTTTTGTATTTGTTATCTTGTTCACTTTTAATACTTTGTTTGTTAAATGGTTAATCTAGATTTATGTTTTATAACCCTTGGTACAACAAATACTTAGCACTTTCATAGCCCAACCGTATGGTATAACCGACACCTGTGCTATGAAAGGAACTTGATTTGTTGTTAACATAAGTTATAATCATGAATACCTGACAATATTTACAAGTATTAACATTATTCGAATAAGATAACTAATATAATCATGTTAACAATTTATAATCCGATTGGAACCTCTTTTGTGTGTGGTTTCCAGTAGAGTAATAAAAAGAGTTTATACTATAGTTGTTTGAAATATCTTTAGTGGATCCTCTAACCTTGACAATTATTTTATCCTTGTTTAATCCTTATATCAATATCACATCTCAAAGCTCTCTTCAACTCCTTTTCTGTTATTATCTATTTCTTTATTTGTAGTTTATACAGTTAACTTCCCTATGGTTCAACCCCTGTCTTGCCGGGTTATTTATTACTTCGACACTCCTACACTTGAGAGAAGACATCAACTCTTTGGTCGTGTCATTACTCATTTTTAAGTAAATTTTAGAGAAAATACATCCTCTATACAACTCATCCAACGTGTCATCAAACCTAGGGATAAGATGTTTATACTTTATTATTATATTGTTGACGGCACGATAGTCAACACACATCCTCCAAGATCTATCTTTTTTAGGCACAAGTTACACTGGCACATCATAAGGGTTCATACTCTCACGAATGTATCCCTTCATCATAAACTCATCCTTTTGCCTTTGAAGCTCTATCATGTTTTTAAGATTACTTTTATAAGCTGGATGCTTAGGAATCAAAGCTCCAAATATAAGGTCAATTCGATGTTCAATTCCTCTTAATGGTGGTAATCCACTAAAGGAGTGTTCAGGGAATAGATCATCAAACTCCTACATCAAAGAAATATCACACTAGGAATAATAGAATCAAGATCGTTAATGTTAAAATAAGCCTTCTAATACACAAGTAAGATCTTTGGCTTGTTGGTGAAAAACACAGATCTGATTTGAGCTTTTTTTGCATAAAAATTATGTTGTTTCTTTAATTTTTCCAACTATTATCATCACATAAGCTTACTTTCTCCACTCCTTGAGTTTTTTCTCCACTCTCAATCGGTTTAATTACTAATTTAGATTTAGGTGGATCTGATGATCTTTTCTCATCATTGTCCCTACGTGAATTTTCACTCTTCCCATCATCACATTCCTTTTTTAATTTCATTTGATCATTATAGACCTGTTTTGGAGAAAAAAAAGTACAAGAGTGATGTTTTTACCATTTTTTACAATAACGAACCTATTTCTCAACCCATCATGTATTGCCTTTCGATTGAACTGTCATGGATGGCCCAAAAGTAAGTGACTAGCATGCAATAGGACCACATCATACATAACCTCATTCAAATACTTTCCAATAGCAAACGTAATTGACACTTTCTTAGTAACCTTCACTTCACCACATTCATTCAATCATTATAATTTATAAGACCTATGATGCTTAATACAACTCAGATTCAATTTCTTCATAAGAGTATCACTAGTTACATTAGTACAACTACCTCCATTGATTATCATACTACATACCTTGTTTTGGATCTAACATCGACTATGAAATATGTTTTCCCATTGCTGATCAACATTATCTTCTTTGATTTGCATGTTCAGCACATGCCTTATAATTAACGCCTCCCCTTCAACAGGATATGCAGTCTCTTCATCATTACAATCCTTTAAAGGTGGCATCTTTTCACTTTTAGATCTGTCACTTTCAGATTAAACCTCCCCATTGTCTCTTGTAAGCATAATTCTTTGGTTTAGACATTGAGATGCAATATGCCCTTTCCTTAAACATCTAAAACATTTAATATCCCTGTTACGAGTAAGTTGAGATTCAGATTTACCTTTTCCATTCGTATAAGTGTCTTTTCTAGCCTTAGGTAGTTTGACCTTTGCATGCATATAAGGCTTTGGTTGGACAACCCTCTCTATCTTCAGATTCAGCTTTTATATTGAGAAAGATAAAGCTAAATTGGTCTAAAAATATGTGCTACCCCTTCTCTTTATTTGCCTCTCTACCTTTATTGCCATATGGGCCATGTCCTCCAATTCCACATAATGTTGTAATTCTACAATATTTACAATGTCCCTATTCAGCCCATTAAGAAAACTAGCCATAGTAGCTTTCATATCCTTAATCATATTAGCTCGAATTATTATGATCTGTATTTTCTTGAAATACACATCCATGGACTTAGAACCCTGATTCAAACCCTGCAATTTCAGATACAAATCTCTATAATAGTGGTTAGGCACAAATGATCTTCTTATCAACATTTTCATCTCCTCACAAGAGGCTACTGGCCTTTCTTCACTCCTTCTCCTATTAATCACATTCTGATCTCATCAAATTAGTGTGTAATCCATGAATTTAATGACTATCACTTTCACCTTCTTCGCCTCCGCATAGTTATGGCAATAAAAAATCCAGTCCACCTTTTTCTCCCATTCTAAATACACCTTAAGATCATTTTTACCTTGAAAAGTAGGTATTCTCAGTTTGATAACATCCAAATCACCATCTATCTCATTATATCCCCTAAAGTTACAGAAATTTCCCTTTTGGCTGAATTGGTCCCTAGTTCTATTCCCAAAATCCCTTTGGTTTGTAGACTACCAAAAACCTTCCTTATGGCCTATAGTCTCATTCTCAAAACCACCATCACCAATATCATTAACGTCCTTCTTAAAATCCTCATAATTAGCCCACCTTGGCCTTACGACCCTATAACCATTGTTTGATTTCAGATTAGCCCCAACCTTCCTTATATCTTAGGTACTTGTACCAGCCTTGTTACCACGTTTCTCTACCCTCTCAAGTCTGTCACACATGTTCCCCATCCTAAAATTCATCATCTCCATCATCTTCGTCATGACTTGAATCTGGAACTTAAATTCACCCTCGGGAGGGGGTGGTGTGTTGTTTTGATCTGATATGATGGTAACTGTAAAAATTCATTAGTGGTATAGAAATATCCTCATGTCACTCGTGTTTCACTCAAAATTAGGCTTTTCCCCTCTCTCATCTTTGTTTAGCTTTTGTGGAATCGAAACCAACACTAAATAGAACCAACTCAGCAACGCAATCCAATTAAGTGTATATGACTCAAGAATCAACAAAAACATAGAAAACAAGCAAAAAAAAAAAACTGCAATGATAGTCTTGCGAGTAACAAGCAAATTTATTTGAAATATGAATAAAATTGAAATCTCGAATAAAAATAGAAACAAAGTATACAATATAATAAAACAACACCCAAATATGTTAGATATGTTTTAAATATACTGCAAGAAATGAAAACAACAGAAATAAAATGAGTTTCAAAAGTTCACGCAAAAACAGATCCATTTACAACAAGTTAAGTCTGAATTTGGAACCTAAGGTAAATGATGTCTAATTGAGATATAATGTGATGTCAACCTAAATAGATAAAATATTAATTTTGAGCAATTTATGATAAAGTTTGATATGTTGACGCAAAAACATTATGAATCAGACTCAAAATTAAAAACCTAAGCAAATGATATCCAATTAACCAAAAAATTAATATGTATTGCGATTAGGATCCCAGTAATCAAAGTATCAAATTTGAGCTAATTCTGAGTTGATGTGATCCAATTTTCCTTTACTTAATTTTTTCACGATAGAAGCAAATAAATGTCTTTTTGAATGCCTTTTTCTTCTGCTCTCTCTTTTTTTTTGTTTTTTTATATGCCACAAATTCAAGGATAAGAAGAAATTAGACACTAAGAATTATGTTTTGTTTTGCAGAGTCAACGAGAAACAAAAATTTTAGAAGGATATAACCTGATTAATAGAGTCAAACTCTGATATCAAATGATACGAACCTCTTGAATACACGGTCAAGTAACCAACACACAAAGACATTAATTCTCGAAAAAGCCAAGTAAATTAAGTTTAATAGGAGTGACATAAAGATAACTTGTATCTAGGCACTAGCACTATTAGAAATAAAAAAACCCTCACCCAACAAATATTGATTGGCGAACGTAAAGTATGATGATGACATCATGAAATCAATTGTTCTTCGATAAGCTGTTTTCAGTTCTTTAGAGAACCAAGGAATGAAGAATATCTCACCAACTCACATAACAAGATGCGACAAAGAAGTTTTATTAATCTGAATTGTGTGCCCAACATGTTTGGTTATGGCTTTATTTATGCTGACTCTAGACTAAAATAAACCCTAATGACCCCTTATGTGGACTTATATGAGGCCCACTTATAATTTAACCCAAATATAACCCAAAACATAAAGAAATAAGAATAAAATAAAGTCTGATATTTTTTCCACATATAATAGAGAAAATAAAATCTAAATAATCTAATTTCCCTAGTTTATAAGTTGTTATAGCTGAACAAAGTTTTCTTGCATACATAGGAATAGTTGCCGCCACTATAAGTCCTTTATAGACTAGGAGAAAATCTTATCTGATTTGGATTTCTCTGTTGTTGCCTCTTTAGTTCCTTGATTAGCTTGTATTTCCTTGTATAACTTGGACAAATAATAAAAATAATTTTCCTTTTTTTTTGTTGATTTAATTACTTTTCTTGCTTGTTTAGGAGAATAAATTGCTAACTTTCTATCTTTGTAACATTGGGAAAAAACAATCCTAGCCCTGTTATGGGGCCGGACACATCAACCTTTTGATCCACACAAATTGGGCTCTTCTTGAAATTGGATTAGATGAAATAGAGGTTTTCCTTCATGTTCCCTAGGCATCCTAAATTTCTCTAGGTTCATCTTGCTCTAAATATTTTGAATAAGCCCATTCAATGTCTCTTTGAGCTTCTTTGCCCTAACTATTTTAATTGGTCCATTTGGTATCTCCAATGGATCTTCAACATGATTAAGCTTTGTGTTGGTTGATCCTCATCAGAAAGGATTTTAGACCTTTGTACATCTTAGAGGTCGTGTGGGCAGAATATATTCAGCATATGATGTCTAATCATTTCCAAATCAAGTTCTTGTTTTTCATAAAAACACGTGATAATGTTTATAGTATGAAGTAGGCCACTGCATGAATAATGTATTGATGATCTTTTTTATTTATTTATTTCTATCTATATTGTCAATTTATCTTTTTCTGTTGTAGCAAATAAATATAAACATGATTAGGTTAAAAGATCATATATTTCTTGTATAGTTTAGTTAAGAACACCATCTCCCTTTTTAACCAATGTGTATAAGACCAATAACAAGTCCATAGTTGATTCTTAGGAAATGTTTGGGGCTATAGAGTTTTAGCCCTATCATGAGCATGATTTTATCTTTAAAAATTGTCTATCATTTAGCGTGCGTCTACTTGTAAATTAAAAATTGTTATGAGAATTTATCATAATAGGTATCTTTTTTCCTATTCTCACCTTGTCTTTCCTCTTTTCTGTAGTATGCCAAGTTGTTAATTCACCCTATTATTGCTTGCATTTCATTAGCATGAGTTCTAGCTTGAATATCCTTGCCTATACCTCTCTTGCCTTCCCCATTGTAATAATATAGGAAATGTTTTCTAATTGAATCTTAATCCTTACGGTAAGATATAATCATTGCCAAGACATGGTTTTTTTTTTTGTATAAAAATGAATGCCTACCTTTTTTATATAGTTTTTCAATCACAATTGTTCTTAGTTTATTTTATACATGGTTAAAATGAGGAAAATAAATGTATAAAAAAGGCATCATAGAAAAAATAAGAAAGTTAATTGTTCACAAGTGGTTTTTTTCATTGAGTCTTGTTTTTCAAAGGGCAAACATTGATTTGTTTTAGTGGATTATTCAATGGATTTTCTTTTCTAATGGACTGATATTGATCTTTTTTACAAAAAAAGCTAATTCGATGTCTCATTTTCTAAGGGCTTGACATCAAAATTTTTATGAAAGACTTTCTTGATGAGTCTTTTTCTTTTATGCAACCAACATGAAGTTTTTTTTAAAGTGGCCTTATTAATGAGTCTTCTTTCTAATGGCATGAAAAGAAATAGATTTAGTAGAAATTAAACAGTAACTATAACCTTTCTATTAAAAGGATACAACAAGGGTGACATTGATCTTTCTTTAGACATAATTAATTCCTTATCTGAATCTTTAGAACCAATGTTTTTTTAGGATTCCTAGTTTTCTTTAATTACTAAGTGATAACTCTAATTTGATTGCCATGTATTTTTTTTTGCATTTATCATATTCACACCATTTAATTTTATATACAACATTTATTTTATTTTTATGATTGTATATACATACATTTTATTTTTCTAAGTGTTCACTCACTTTACTAAAAGCCAATAAAAAGCTTTGGACCTAAGCTCATCCCTTTTAGGATTAAATATTGAGATTCAGGTGGCAAGTGTGACTTAGTTCCATCAATATTCACTTGAACTCTTACTCATATTGAAACTCACCTTATGCAATGAATATCATAAAGTCTCTCTTATATTTATGTTACATAATATTAAGAGATCAAATTGCCCCCACTTGTAATTCAAATAATCTAGGAATCTAAAAAAATCTTTAGGAACATACAACCCAAACCTAAAATCTTATGGGCCAAATTCAACAATTAGGATTTACCCTTTAATAGTATATAAATAAATAACATGTCATATCATACATAATTTTTATTTTGTGATCTCATTAGATCTTTATCAATCCTTAAAGAAATGTGAGATATTAGAACACTCTTTTTTTCAGGCTATAATAGGGCTCTGAGACCCAAAACACAAGTTTTTCACCTTTGATATAATAGATATAACTCCCACCCTCTAGGAGTATGACTCCATACTAAGCTTTCCAAAATAAAGAATGGTGTATTTTTACACGTCAAGGAAGCAGGCCCCGTTTAATTATGCTTAGATCCCTAAGATAGACCAAAAGATGATGAAAAGCAAATGACCATGCAAGGTGTTAGTCAGGGATGGTTCTGGAATGCTTTAAAGGCTATATTCAAAAAGTGGCTCCACAAGGAAGAAAATAAGTCCCGTTTAAGGATTTTAGGAATGGGTATCTATAGCCTTGTTTTGTTCTTGTTAATAGAGGAAATGGTTAATTTCAAGGCTATAAACGTATTCAAAAATGTTTGAGGGAAATGGGAATGAATACCTAGGAGTCAATGTTTCTAAACTTGCGCAAGTCATTGTTTCACTAAAGAACACATTATGCTTATTTCTAATCACACTCAGCTTATTATGGAGATTACCATAGGTTCCACTGATGGGGGCTCGATGCTGTATAAGCTACTAGCTTAATATAGTTTTGCGATAGTTAGGGTTTGAACGGTTTCATACCCTAGACCACTAGGCTAACAAAATTTTATAAAGACTTCAAGACCTCAGAAAATTTAGTGAAATCAATAAAAGGGGCTTGAAAGCATCTTGGCATGGTATAACTACCAAGAGATTTAATAGGAAAGTTACTCCAGGATATCTAGCATTGTATAAAACGAGGGGAAAATGCTATCGAGTCCCACCATTTAAAGGTCCTTAAAAGCTAATGGTTCAGACTATGAAGGATATATAATAAGAAATTAAGGCTTAGCATGAGTCATATAAGGAGGGACTAAATTCAGAATTAGAGGAATTAATAGCAAATAAAAGAAAGTTAGAATCTATCCTAGTTGCTCGAGAATAGGCTTTGGTTATGGATGAGAGATAGATGGCATCTTCACCCAGTTACAATACCAACATGTCTTTTAGAAATTATAGGTAAAGTTTGAATCATTATCAAATGCCAATGAGAAACAAGACTACCTAATGATAAAAATAGCTCAAACATCATTGAAAGCTCAAAAGAAGATTGCAGACAACAAACAGTTAGAGGTCAGAATCAAGAAAGCTCAAGCCAAGATATAGGAATTAAAGAATATGAAAAAAAAACAGTCCAAGAGCAGTATCAATAGTAAGGAGATATGGTTATTCAGCTTGATGATCACTTGGGGATGTTGGTTAACTAGATTGATGAGTTTGCTTTTATCAAGTAAGCCTTGATTAAAGAAAAGGACATCGCAAGAAAGGAAATGCAATATTGGGTTTCTAAGATAAAACATCACCATGTATAGGTCGAGGATGCTAAAACTTAGGCAATTAAGATAAAAGAACAATGCAACATTTAGTGAAGGACCAAATAGTGTCAAAGAATAAACTCTTAAATGTTTTAGGCAAACTCGAGACTGTAACAATAAAGTGGTAGAGTATCTTGTCTTAAGAGTGGAGGGATTGAGTAACTTTGTTTAGGGAACTTTTTCAAACAAATTTGAAAGGCATTTTTCTAATATTTGTAAAGTTCAATGTTTTGTCTGATATTTGATGTTAATTCATGTTTGAGTAAACTCATATTAGTGGAAATATTTTCTCTTGGATTAGCACTTTCTAAAAGGATAAAATAATTTGACTATGAGAAGTTATCAGTAATTGATGAAAGGTCTAGAGCCATAGAATGGTTCATTTTTATGATCTAGTAAAGGCAGCAAAAATACGTTTAGTACCTGATATGGTCATCCCTAAAAAGTTTAAAGTATCTAAGGTTGAAAAGAACAATGGCACATAGTGCGTGATTACTCATCTCCGAGTATACTTTAGCAAGATGACTGAAGTTTTGCATTATTAAAAATTACTGATTCATTTCTTTCTTTCATGAGAGTTTAAATGGTGCCATATTGAGTTGGTATATAAGTCTTGATAACACTAAAATTAAGAAATGAAGAGATTTGTTGGATATTTTTATCAAGTCGTATAAATTAAATGTAAACATTGCACCAAACTGTTTGTATTTATAGAACATGGACAAGGATCCCAACGATGATAAAAGAATATGCATGGAGATGGCGTGAGGTATCAACCCAGATTAGTCCCCCTCACCTTATTCTTAAACACATTTCAGGCACCATATTTTAAGTATATGGTTTGATAGTTTGGCCTAACATTTCACAAATGTTGTGGTGGTTAAAAGAATTGAATGGCCATAAAAGCAGACACGATCTCAGATGTGTCAGAGATTAATCCGAAGATGAGAGGATTCACATGAAAAGAAAGGAAGATAGTAAGGTTCACAACTTGGAGACTAACTGTTTCTAGCCTAAAATGGAACAATAAACTGAAATCAAACTAGTAAGAAAGTACTAGTGACGCTAATTTTCAAACATTTACTCTTACACCAACCAACGCCCCAACAGTTGCCAAACTAACCTTCCCCATATAATTACCTAAACAACAACCTATTAGAACCCGTTAAAACCATCCATTCTTTGGACAGTCGAGTAACTAGACTAAAACTAATAACCAGCCATACAGGAACTTCTAGAGAAACTAGGAGCCTTCACCACCCCCTACATTTACCACTAAGCAAAATGCTTGAGAGAGGTTTGGTCAGTATTGGACAAATCATTCTTGTGCTCCATAGACCATTCCAACCTCTCTTTACTAAGTGGTGCAAACTTCACCAAGAATGTAAATACTATATTGACGTTGCTAGTCAGAATATTATCAATTGTTTTGCCTTTAAAGGCAAACTCTTCAAAAAGATTAAAGTTGAGGGTATAACTTTTGACAATGCTCCTAATATGAGTACCAACCCTCTAAAAAACATGCAACAGGGAACGAAGTGGTAAATATGATCACCAATGATTCAGAGAGTGGCAAGAAATGGGCAGTCTTGAAAGTGTCAATGAGCAAGTTGTTTGATATACTAGCAAAAGTGAATAATCTCAAATGGTCCTTCAATGACGCAAGTCGTGATTAACCTCGTGATTACTGTAAGTTCCATTGCTATTCTGGACATTATATAAACTATAGTGAAGAGTTTAACTATGAAGTTAAGACCATGTTAACTCTTGGAAAGTTTTGGGTCGAAGACATCAAGATATATATATAGTAGGGATGATGTCTTTTCAAAAAAGAAAGGTACAAGTATGCAAATGTGTGTCAACAGTGAATAGGCAGGCTCCTAAAATGATCTTGGCAAAACCAACCTGTCAGAATAATAAAGACTATAGTGTCTTTCCCTATAATTACAAATACATATACGAGAGTGAAAAGTCTTTCCCAATCATGCAAGCATAAATAGGAGGATTGACTAGGAACAAGAGGTGTTTCACATCTGAAGATAGAAGAATTAGCTAAGAAAGATGATATTACTAAACCCATAAATAAGGAAGAGGCCATAAAATTCCTGAGACTAATGAAACATGGTGAATATAATACAGTTGATTAATTGAAAAATTCCCAACACATATTTCCTTGCTCTCTCTTATCTTGAGCTTAGAGTCGTAGTGGAAAGCATTGCAGAAAGTCCTGAACAAAAGCCTATGTTCCACAAGAAATTATATCATACTCGATAGAGCATCTAGTCTGAGGGATCTAAGACATGAATTAGTTATATTTCTCATAAGAAGAGTTGGGTTCAGAAGGAACAAGGCACAATAAGCCACTGTATGTTACTGTAAAATGCAAGGATTATATCATCGTAAAAGTTCTAATAGACAATGGTTCAACACTCAATGTGCTACTTAGACACATTCTAGAGCATCTCCCAATCGACGCATCATATATAAGGCCTAGTAACATAATGGGAGAGCATACGACAAATCACCAACGTAGGTATTGGGTGATATAGATATAGAACTGGTTATTGGGCCATAACCTTTTCAGGTTATGCTGCAAGTACTTGATATCCAAAGGATGAGACAGTTATAGAGAAGAAGTAAGATATAAGAATTACTTGTATTGAAGTTCAAGACCTAAACGAGGAGGAAATGGATATTATGTATGTCTGCAAGACCTTTCCTTATCTAGCTTGTGTGACAGAGCAGGGAGATAAGGTAAAGAAGTTATACAAGATGCTTGTTGACCTCTCCATTCACCATTTGGAGAAGAAAGAGATTGAAGGCTATGTTGACCACTTTGAAACACAAGAAAATAACCTCTAAACCATGGTACTAACCTAGCTAACTGTGAATACTTAAAAGGAGGCCTTGCCAATTAAAGAGCTAGAATTCAACAGTGCATAGAGGGAACTGAACAAATAGGAAGCCTAAAAGATTTCGATGGTGTTTCTAAAGTAATGCTATTGTTTTGTTTTCAGCAGTTATGGCTTAGGATTCTGAAAAGGAATATGTTTTTGTGATGATCCTTATATGATTCTTTTCCTTTGATTAATAAGATGCGATTTTCATATAATTGTGTCTTGCTTTCTTTTCTTTTCATTTAAGCTTGTCCTTGCTCTATTTTTATCATTCACTCATCAGACATGCCTTTTGGTTTCAAGAATCCTGAAAGTGGGGCCATCAATAAAAACACAAAATCATTGCATTGAGATTAATAAATCCAATTTTGATGAAAAATCAATTCAATAAATGAAAAGAAGTGGGAGAAGAATAGCGTTAAAAAGTTTATTAAAAAGTTTACTAGGCTAGTGGAATGGTAAGAAAATGCAATAAACCAAATCAGGAAGAGCTGGAATTAGTTAATGCAGGAACTGAAAAGAATGAATAGAATCAGACAGAGTTGAAAGTTGGAACTATAATTTTAGCATAAGAGAAAAGTAATTTAATTGAGCTACTGAAAAAATATATCAATATGTTTTCCTGGTCTTACATCGACATGCCTAACCTATATACAAACCATAGTTTTAAAACCTGGCCGAACAGGTTACCTGGGACCTAGTTGATCCAGGGCTGGAACGTTTAAGAAAAAAATAAGGGAAGTCAAAAACTCGGATGACCCGGCTGACCTGATAGATTAACCCGGCTGACCTGATAGGTTGACCCGGCAAAACCCGGTCAAAAACTAAGTTGCAATTAGTTAACTATTTATTTATTTTTTAATCAAAACAACATCGTTTTGATTTATAAAAAAAATTGGGGTTGACCCAGGTGACCTGGTGATCCGATCAAAACCTGGTGACCCGGGACAAATCTATGACCCGGGTCTTAGGTCGGGTTGACCACCAGGTCAGGTTTAAAAACTCTGATACATTGTTATAACCTAATTTTTGACAAATACAAAAAATGAAACGAATGAAGAAAAATTAAGGATTGGGTCAAAACAACACAAATTGAAGTCTTGAGGATTTAATCAGTGTGGAATTATAAGTTTTGGAGCCAATTGTGGTAGAAAATAGAAGATTTGATAAGATTAGGGGCTTAATTAAACTTTGAATTAGTTTAATTAATGAAATTATAAGCTTAATTGAAAGAATTAACAAGTCTGGGGACTCAATTAAACTTTGATTTGGTTTAATTAATGATATCAGGAGTTTAATTAAAGAATTGATGAGTTTGGGGACTTAATTGAGCTTTGAATTTGTTTAATTAATGAAATAAGGGGTTTAATTGAAGAGATATCAAAGTTTAAAGTCAATTTGGATCCAAATTTCAATAAATTAAATTACAGTGACCAAATTGAATAGGCGCTGCTACTTTAGGGGGCAGATTAAAGGATGACTGTCCCAACCTAAAACGCCGTTGTTCCAAACACTATAAATAGAGGAAGTTCGTTCGGTGATGCCACCAAAAATGGCTTCGGCCAGAGAGATCAATCCCGCCAAACCCAAGTCGAATCTAAGGCCGCATTGTCTACCCACATAACCCATAGAATTTAGTTTGGTATCCCTCATCCTCACGACCCTCCCCTAACGCAAGGATGAGCACCACCAATAATGTAACAATGGCAGGACTGTTGGTGTTTCCATTCCACCCGAACACTGAGCAAAAGAACCGTAATGATCTTCATCCCCATCC
>Ga0325414_1000992_pt1 | contig 26020 bp, 10 predicted proteins | sample PopdelMetagenome_8_FD_206183 | JGI IMG/M metagenome (GOLD analysis project Ga0325414, IMG submission 206183) | Populus deltoides microbial communities from Bellville, Georgia, United States - Leaf-PdKOR-R3 | ecosystem: Host-associated > Plants > Phyllosphere > Phylloplane/Leaf | place: USA... | reverse complement strand
TTAGCCATGAAACTTTGTAGTTTCGAAGGTGGGAAGGAGTTGGAGATGATGGAGTTATCAACTTTTTAGATAGGATTTGAACGTTCATATTGGAATTCTTTTCGAGGTCTATATCAAAACAAGAAATGATCAGAAAAGAAAAGAAAGGTTAAAAAATATTGGCAGCTTAATTTATCTGGCGGAAGAAGAGGGATCATATATATATATTTGAAATCCTTTCACCCCAAATACACAATTTACTGTAACATCTCAATATTAAATATCAATTAATGTTCAATAATGTAAATTAATTCGTCTTGGTTTTTTTATTTATTTAATTTTCAGTTGAGATTATATTATTATTACATACGTCAGTTTATTTATAAAAGGCAAGAAACTGAATAACCGAATCTATGCAATGCCGCTGGCTAGAGAATTTCCTTAATTAGTTGTTTACGCATAACTGCCTATATAAAAAGACCAATGACTGGGACGGAAAGAGAGTGGACTGTATCGATAAGGAACGTCAGTGATGCAGTCGCCATTTAAGCAAGAGATTCCAGGAGCATCGGCCCGACCTCATAAACAATTCAGATTATTGGATCATCAAATTAATTAAAAAATATAATTAAGTTAAATCTTAAAAAAAAAACAATATTATTTTATTTTTTAAATTGATTTTATCGGATGGGTTTAAATCGATTTTGACTTAGTCACTAATTAATTTATTATGTAGCCCAAATTTGATAGGATTAATGTTAAAATTAATTTAAATTGAAATCTTATTAAATCAGGTTTTAAATTATAAATTTGTTGAATTTATATGTGAAGTTTAAATCGAGTTTAATAATTATAATTAAGAAAAAGAATGAAAAAAGGATTTCGTAAAACTTTAAAAGTTATTTTGAAAATCAAAAGTAGAAAAATACAACGAAGCTATTGAGTTTTTGAATATTCTATAAAATAAAAGCATTTTTATACTTATAAACTATATAAAAAAAGGGCCGCCAAAACTAAAAGCCATAACTTTTCTGAACAAACACTAACTCCATAATGAATTGGACCCCACGCGATGTGTTCAAGTTTTTTAAAACGTTTTTGACTACCTAATGAATTCCCTCTAACCTAAAAAGGCTAATATAGAAGGTTTTTTTAGAAAAATAAATATATATATTTTTATTTTTTTCTATTACTTATTATGATATTTTTCTAGTTTCTTTTTTCCATTAGAAAATATTTTTCTTAATTTATTTTTTTCTTAGAGATTTATAGTCTTTTCTATATTAAGAATTATAATAATTGTGAAGACATGAATGAATAAAATGAGATATTTGGAGTCTGGTGTTTTTAATCTTTAAGAATTTTTAACATATAACAAATCTATATAGAGACATTAATAAATAAAATCAAATATTTTAAGCCCCCCCCCCCCTTTTTTTTTTAAAGAATTTTAACATGCAACAAACCTCTTCATCATTCGTTTTCTTCAGCATAAAAATACACCATGTTCTAATATTTTTACACTTCACCACTATCAAATTGTACATCAAACAAAATCAGACTTACATTTTTTCTTGAAAGATTTACTTGAGAGAGTCAAGGCCACGCTTCACAGAAGATTACTCTGCAGAGAGCACACTTATGCAGGAGATAAACATGACAACCATAGCAATATGTTTAGCGAAAGAAAAATAAAAAAACAACACGGGCAATATGCACAACTGAGCTGCTCATGCTGGGCAGCAGAAAAGAAGCTCAAGCTGGCAAGGTAGCCAAAACATTGAAAAGCTTTCTGGACACTGAAATGCTGTATTGGCCTTCATTCGTTCCATTATTTTGCCGAGATATTGTTACGGTATCACCTACCTTGACACCTTTATCCTTCACAAAACTCGAGTTTAATACTGGACATGCATTACTTGAGAGAGTCAAGGCCACGCTTCAAAGAAGATTACTATGCAGAGAGCACACTTATGCAGGTGATAGACATGACAACCATAGCAATATGTTTAGCGAAAGAAAAGAAAAAAAAAAGAAAAAACATAAGAAAAGAAAAAAAGAAAAAACATAAGAAAAAAAGAAAAAAAAAGAAAAGAAAAAAAGAAAGAAAAAAGAAAGAAAAAAAAAACATAAGAAAAAAAAAAAAGAAAAAAACGCGGGCAATATGCACAACTGAGCTGCTCGTGCTAGGCAGCAGAAAAGAAGCTCAAGCTGGCAAGGTAGCCAGAACATTGAAAAGCTTTCTGGACACTGAAATGCTGTATTGGCCTTCATTCGTTCCATTATTTTGCTGAGATATTGTTACGGTATCACCTACCTTGACACCTTTATCCTTCACAAAACTAAGCCACTGCCCAGTGATAACAGGTTTAGGAGGTCCTTCAGAGCGACAGGATAGCTTAAAGGTCCACAGTTTCCCAAGAGTGTCGATTGCTTGGAACTCAATTTCTCTTACACCTTCAGGCATTGGGAAAAAGTGTAGACAACTTGCAGGAACGCTCAGTCTTTCCTCTATGTCAGTCCGAGACAAACTTTTTGAGATGACCTTAATTGATGGTTCCCTAATTGATGGTTCCGCTGTTGTGTCTGAAAGAGAATAATGCGGTGATAAGTAGACAAGTTATGCCAAATTTCGGGAAGTTAAACTAGATTTGGAAGTTGAAAAATGCAAGATGAAACATTGTTTTTTTTTTTTTAAAAAAAAATCAAGATATTCCTGAGCATTACATTACCTGAAAAATGCCTATTTTTAATATAAAAAAAAACAATTTTAACCATTCATTTTCCACCAATGAAAAAGAAAAGAAAAAAAGAAAGAGAAGCCAATAGACTTTAACATCACATTGATATTAGGACTTTCGTTTCGTTGTGATAAGAACAGAAGTTCTGCACAAACAAGAATTATAGGAGAATGAGGTCTGATTAAGCTTGGCTCTAGTGATTAAATTGGTATCTCTACACGTGCATTTAGGGGGTGCTTAAATGTTATCTGACTCAACTCAACCTAATAAATATGGATATTACAAATAAAAAAAAATTAAGAAATGAATACGTTGTGCGGTGAGTCGAGATTTTTTAAACCCGATCAATCCAACCCAATACATATACCCTATATTTCTTTTGTATTTATATTTAATAGTTTGTGGATTGAATAATTATTTTTATTTTATTTAGAAATGTTTCGCCTTAAAAGTTTTTATTAGTGGACTTCCTATTAGATTTCTTTAGCGTAACAAAAATGAGCTTGTTTCTTTGTTGGAGAGGAAGGTAGAGATAACTAGAATTTAATGGTGGTGTAAAGTATGAAAATTAAAACTAACATTAAGGGTGTCATGACATCTATATTTTATGCTGGAAGTCCACTTCTAAATACGAACTAATAAAAATTAATAATATGAGCTCAACTTGTAAATATATGTAATATTCACAAGAAATTTACCCTAATGCAATATATCCAACCCACCCGGTTCCAAAACAAAACTAAATTAGTCGGGTTTAGAATTTATAAAATATAAAAAATCAGATTGGATATAATTATAAACTCAAATCCGAACTAATTATATTCCAATACACTCAAATACCATGCCAAAATTCCTCATGTGTCTTGTTAAACTATTTGTCTAAAAAGAAATGAGAATAAAATTTATGTTCTAACTTCTAACACGTGATTTTAACTCAATATTGAGTAGTTTGTCACTTTAACTCAAAATGACATGTAGTTTAGTGGGTTAATAAGATTGAAAGCCCACCATGCAGCTCCACCGCTTCCCTTTTCCCACATGACAGATGACAACAAGAGGTGTCTGTAGGGATAATAACCAAATCTTATGCAAGTATGTCTTCAATTATTCAAATAAAAATGAGCATGGAGCCACTTTTTTATTCATGGAGATGGAGGTAAGTATAGGTGGATTAAATTGTTTTACTTTTAGTGTATAATAATGAATATGGTATCATTTGAATTATATATTTATTGAAAAAAAATGAATTAATTCACTTTTAAGAGATAAATGACTTACTAGCTAGATATATCGTTGTGATCAATTCAGCACAAACAAGAATTATAGGAGAATGGCCAAAACTGGTATAGAGTGAAAGCTGAAACAATAAACTCAGAATGCCGACGGGTACCCATGGATTAGGTTTCATCATATCCATTCCCAACCCATTATACAACAGTAGGAAATTTAGATATTCATACCTTATACCTTATCCATTGAGTTTCAAGCATCTAGATGAATATCTATTATTTAAGTATAATTTATTGCTTAACATAAAATAAGTGTGTGTACTATGTCAATATTAAAATATCTAAATATTATATTGTATTACGAAAATATAAATGTTCTACATGTGTGTGTGTATCTCGGGTTAGGTTTATGTTAGGTTTGGATCGGGTTTAATAATATCAATTACTAATCGGATAAGATAACTATCCACAAAAACTCAAACCGTTTAAAAAGACACTCCCTCTTTTGTAACCTCGGAATAAATTAAAAATAATAATATAATAGAAATTATGGTGTAATGAAATGAAAAGAATAAATTGGAGAAAAGCGGGTTAAAAAAGTAAAAGAAGAAGAGTTCATAGCTGAAAATGTGTATTTTTCCAAACCAAAAACGATCTAGCTGTTTTAAGAAACGAGTAAACTAATTTAATAAAACGGTCAGACCATTTCTCAAAATAGTTAGACTGTTTTGGCTATTGTCCCTATTATAACCCAACGATGTGCAGGAAGAGAGAGAATATCATTTTCATTTCTTCTTCCTTTCTTTCACCTTGAAAGGCTAGAAAGTAAGCTTTAGGAGTGAAAAGAGAGGGTTTTGAAAGATAAAAAAACACATCATAAAAGAAAGGGAAAATTAAGATAGATAGATAGATAGAGAGAGAGTGTGAAGAAAGAAGAGGAAAAAGAGAGAAGCCTTGGAAAATTTCAACTGGTTGATTTTCGAAATACATCTTGTAACCAAGTAAGATGTTTGGAACCCCTCTATATCAATTTGAAGAAAAGTTAATTGATTTTGAGTAAAACCTAGCAAAAAATTGAATTAGGGTTCTTGAAATGAAATTGGAGGGAAAAATGGATTTCTTAGAAGTTGAGTTTCTAGGATTCTTGTAGGATATAGTAAGAGTGAAAACATGTTAGAATAACAAAGAATTTTTGATAGGTAGGGAAGCCATAGGGGTCGTCCATAAAGAGAACAAAAGGGGGAAGTTTCACATTTATGATATTGATCATGTGAATAATAATTTTGATTGAGTTGAATTAATGAAATGATGAAATATTGAATAATTGAATGGTTGGGCCTAAAAGGATGAAATTAAAAATTGTTAGAGAAAATTGTAAATTTTATGGAATTGTGTAAAATTAATCAAAGTTGAAGGAATCCTAAATTTGTTTGTAATTAATGATTAGAATGTATTGATGAAAAACCTGAATATAATAGAATTATAAAGAATAATACGATAAATATGGAGCATGTTGTTATATGATAATAATACTTAATTGAAAAACATGTCGATGTAGAGGAGACCGCTGAGGTGATTCAAAGAGCTGGTGGAGCTGCTTATAGTCAGACTGCAGGTAAGTACTTCGTACCTTATGGTACTTTTCCTTATAATTTTCCAAAAATTTTACTTATGAATTAGTTATCCATGAAAATGTGAATAGCGATATTGATAGTGTATATGGAAAGAAAGATATGTAAGTTGAGAGAATTATTTGGTATTCATTAAGGAATACTGGATTATTGGCTTCCGAATAAAAATGCTAGAATGATTGGCAATCAAGGTGGATTTGCCGGAGAAACTGGTATTCATGAGGAATATCGAATTATTGTTTTTCAAATGTGAATGCCGGATCGATTGACAATTAAGATGGATATGTTGAAATAATGAGTTCTCAAGAGAGTATTGAATTGTTGGCTTCAATAAGGAAATGTTTGAACAATTATTTGAGTTATAATATTACAAGATTTGTTTAGGGTTGATTAAATTTATGTAAAGAGAAAATTGGATGATAATAAAGAATGAATTAAAATATTGTCTAGATAAAAAGTTGATTATTTCATTTTTAAGTGTTGAATGAGATATTAACTTGTGACTTAGTAAAACTTATTGACTTTGTTACAGGTAACTCAGAAGTTCGCCAGAGTAATGATTAGTTGTTGCTTTTGTGTAGATTTAGAAAATTGTGGATTATTAGTTGTAATGTGGATTGTAATTTTGGATCCTCTATTTTGAAATGTAATTTACATATCCTCAAATTAAACTACCAATTATCATTATCGTCGACTAATTAAGGTGATATAATGTATTTGTTATTTAAAACCTATATATGCTAAGGTCTTGCATGATTATTATATTTGTCATTGTAATTTGAGTAGTAACTATTTATATGTACTTAATCAAGTGTTTGTTGATGTGGAGTTTATTGTAAATGTTTTGAAGTTTTTGTTATTATGATGGATGTGAAATTAATAAATGCCTTAGTGACATGAATTGAAGAGAACAAATTATGAAATGATGGATACGAAGAGATGAGATCCAGGGTAAATGAATCAGAAATGGGGTGATGAGTTTGTGGTGTTTGTGATTATAAAGAGTGATTATATGTGATATGATTTTGATATCGATACTTGGGATGACTCAAATACAAAAAAGACTCCGTTGAAATTTTAGTAGAATCTTAATAAGTTAGAAATATGGATAACTTTAAATTGATCTGGTCGACCGATTGAACTATCAAGTAAACCTGTCGACCGTTTCATCAACCAGTAAAAAAAAAATTACATTGTTTTCAGACTTAATATAAAGGAATTTGTACCCAAATATTGGGGATGTTACATCTTTAATCAAGAAATCAATATTTGACAGCAAAGAACCCTTTCAAATTGCAAAATTCGCACATGTTTCTAGAAAAAGAGGTTGCACAAATATATATAGAATTTATTATCAACAATAAAAGAAGAAAAAAAAAGTGGAATATTTGTGTGAAAGTTGAATAGGAATCTCTTTGGTTAATCAACCTAATGAAATACCGGATTAATCAAATAAACAAATGACTTTTATTCGGACAAATCATGAACTAACAGGAAACCGGGCCAGGAAGTGGTTGCATTCAAATATGAAAATTCTCTTGAGCAACCCAAATAAGCTGCAAACAACTGACCGCTTGATAGCTTCTACAACATTCTAGTACTGCAAGAACTCAACACGGGGTTCAATTTGAGAATCTAAGTCAGCATCCAAAATTACTGGATTTGATGTGAAAAGCTTCCACAGATGGTGACGCATTATGCTGTTTCTGACAAGGAGTTGGAGTTTAGGGTAGAGGTTGTCTTCTACAATGCAATGGAGGATTTGAGGACACTTTCCAATTAATTGTACCACGCGGGATGTGGCTGCCCCAATGTTGTAAGATTTATTAAAGTACTGGATTTGGTTTGAAATGCAAATAGTCTTGCCACCGATAGGAATAGTATGTGTTGTGAAAAACCCAAGCAAACCAAATAGTAACACAAATAAAAGGGGCACGAAATATAACATTGTTCGGCAAAGCCTATTCCACAAAACTTCACTATCAAAATAGAAATCGGCAAAGCCTATTCCACAAAACTTCATTATAAAAATAGAGATTACACTCACATACTTGACTACCCAAAACCTGGTTAGATCCAAGCAATCTCCACTACATGACTGCTAGGCCTTGTAAACTACTATTGTGTAAAACTAGACGAGAGGGCAACCCTTTCACAAAACCCCCCATGGGGCGCACCAAAGAATTCTACTATCAGGATTTGTGGTTGCCACTACACACCATAAATATTGGAGGCACACATAAACTACCCACAACACATTCTATTTATACTAGCAATAAAGCACTTGTTTCATTAGAAAACATACTTCAAGTCCAACTTTAACAAGAAAAGTCCTTATCCTAAACAAAATATATCAACACATTACATTCTTGTTTAGGACACCACACCATGCAATTACCAATCTATCCTAAACCAACTCACCAATTTAAGCCACAACTCAAGAGTAAGATATGAGTTTAGCATAAAATTTATGACATTACTGATAACAAGGTACATAATTAAAACCCATCAGATGAAGTGTTTCAATGCAATTAAACAAATTACATGTTATACTTGCATAATGCTTGGCTGAAAATCAATATCATAGCTTGATCAACATGTCTGGTCGGAATTTTGGTAGACCATCCAGGTCTTAGAAGGTATTAAGAGTCATTGATGCATACTTAAAAAGATGATGTTGTACCTCTATAACATAAGTAGATTGGTTGATAAAACCAGAACGTGAAGAACTCAGCTACGATTATCATCCTTTCTAAAGTTGGGTACATAGGTCACTGAAGGTTCTCTATTGTTTTCTGGCTTTCAGTCTAACAATGACTTCTAGCAGGCAAGGGGTACTAGTTTTTATTTTGTCCATTGGGCTGAGTTTGAGAATTTTGACTTGGGAGATTTACGCTTCTAATGGCTGGTATTTATGGCTAACCTTTCGGGGCAGATGGTGCAATTCAGGATTCAATAGCATGTTGCCTCTAGTATGAATGCAAAACGATTTGGTTCAGTATAGCATTCAGTAAAATACTCTACAGCCAATTCATTTCAACACGTGCACAGTTGAAAACATTACATATGTTAGGACGTGGCTCACAGTTGAAAACATTACCTATGTTAAGACGTGGTGGCTCACGAACATGATTTACAGGATCGGGACTATTCAAAGAGTGCTCCTTATTACCGGTATGCATTTGTTCTTCCTGGATTCTATCATCAAAACCCACAACATCACCAATCAATCCCATAGATCCAGAGTCCTCTTCCATCTTGTTATCGCCATGAAACGTTGCTGTCCAGAGGGGCAACCAGAATAAGGTAAATAAAACAGCTCTTAACTTTTAAGATAGGATATCCACATTTATCTAAAAGAACATCAAGTTGTGCACCATTTCATGGAATTAGAATCAAATTCAACAGGAAAATGATGACATATAACCTCTCGAACCAAGATTAAACACACATCTTCCTTAAATTCACTAGAAGGAGCAATTACTGCAAATCAAGATCTGCTATAAACTCATCAAAATCTCTCATCTAACTGCCTAACCCAGAACTCCCAACTTGGCATCTAAGACTACAAAACTCATGCAACCCCCAGGACTGACAAAAAACCTCTTATGAATTAGTTCATAAACATCGCTGGTATAACGAAAAGGTTACGATTAAGACCATAGTTTTTTCGATTTATACCAGGGAAGTATTTTTGTAAGTCTATAATAGATAGGAACCCTAAAACAGCTTATAGAATTAACATATTCTGAATTTTTGAAACGGAAAGAGAAATTACCCAGCGTGCTGTTCTGAGAATCCGACATATCGGCAGTCTCCGATTCTTATCAGCTGGTTCTCCAATTCTGAGGTTTTTGATGTAATGATTTTGCCATTCATCTTTCCCAGTTTTAAAAATTATTAAACTTTTTTCCAAAGTGATTCCATTGTTTTTTTATGACATCATTAAAAATTGTTTTATCCAACGTGGACCTATGAATAGCTGGGAGGAAAAAAAACCGAAAAATAATAGAACTGAAAAAATAAAATAAAAAATTAACTGCAAATTTAAACTAAAAAAAACTGAATTAGCCAAAAAGAAAAAAAGATATAATTTATTTTTATTTTAAAAGTTTAAAATTAATTGAACTAAGTTAAATAGTTCAAATAAATTTAAACCAAGTTAAAAATCATGAATATAAATATTAAAAAATTTTCTATCCTTATAATTGAATCAACCGCACCCCAGCTTTTTTTTTTTAATGAATGATTAATATTGTGATAATAATTAATTTTTAAAATATTTTTTATTTTAAAATTTATTAAAATAATATTTTTTATTTTATAAATTTTTTTTAATCAATACAATGAATAAAATAATCTAATGCAAAATAATTCAAATTTTTTAAAAAACACGGTCACATCATGACCAAACCAAACAATATCTCAATTTCCCTATCTCTCGTCTCTTCATGTAAGAAATCGGAGGTTCTAATCTTATGGCTATATTTATCATTACAGTACAATCATACTTAAAAAAAAATAGTTTTAAATTATTTTTTTATTTTTTTAAATTATTTTAATATTTTAATATTAAAAATATATTTTATAAAATAAAAAATATATTATTTTAATATTTTTTAATTAAAAATCATTTTAAAAAGATATCCTAAAATTATGGCAGAAAGAACAGTTCTCGTTCATGGTATTTGATATTATGATATCAATTGTTTTTTAAAATATTTTTTTACTTGAAAATATATTAAAATAATATAATTTATAAAAGTTTTTGTTACACCAAAATAATTAAAAAATAATATTTTTTTTTGCTAATTTGTATAAATTGCAATAAATAAAAGAAAGTGATAAATTGCAAAAAAAAACTTGTAAAGAAATTGTATATATAGGCAACCCTTGTTTTTAGCGGCTAATTTGCTAAAAAACACATAACAAATAACTATTGTTCTGAATTAAACTATACATGACTGTGTTATTTGTAGTATAAACACCTTCATATCAATCTTTCTCGGAGCTTATGGTTTTACATGCACTACAAGTAATAAGTAGAAGCTCGAAAAGGATGGTATCTTTCCATCTTTCCTAGAATTTTTCTCTTGTATCTAATGATTAATTATTTTTTAAAGTATTTTTTATTAAAAAATATATTAAAATAATATTTTTTATTTTTTAAAAATTATTTTTAATATTAAAACATTAAAATATCTAAAAACATCAAAAACATATTAATTTGAAGAAAAAATAAAAAATTAATTTTTTTAAATTTTTTTTTAAAATATAAAAACAAATAGGTTGGAAAATTTTGTTTAGATTGAAATTGCATCCTTGCATGTCCTCACAACTTTGGAATAAGATGGGAATTAAAAAGAATATCAGCTTCCTTTGGGTTTGCGGTAAACTGAGGAGCACCAGCAGAAAAGGTAAAGGCACTGCCTAGTTGAGGTCGGTGTAATTTTATGCTTTATGTGCTGTCATTCGTGGAGGTATTATATGTAAAAGGAATCATTTTACAGGTGTCACAGCTAACGTGGTTCAATACTTTGACTTTTCTATTTGGAGAGGAAAGCATGTGGAAAAGAAAATCATGGATGCACAATTCATGGCAGACTGGTGATCTTTTGATTCGGGGTTCAACAACAATAATGAAATGGATGGGTGATGGTTTCTATAAACTAATCTCATTTAGGGTCTGTTTGGCAGTACGTTTGTAACTGCGTTTCATCAAATTTTGAATTTTTTTTTTGCTAAAATTGAGTGCGGTTTGTACTTTTTGGATCGTTTTGATGTGCTAATGTTAAAAGTGATTTTTAAAAAATGAAAAAAATCATTGGCATGTATTTCGGCACAAAAAGCTATTTGAAAAGCAACCGCAACCACACTCTTAAAAGCCAACATATGAAAGTAACAATTCAAAATAAAATTATATCTTTTTCGTGTGAAATTCTAAGTGGAGCAGGAGCATGACTGCACCCAACTCCCTGCTAGGCAAGGATGCGCCCGCGCACAATCCCATGTTGGGCGAGGGATGTGTCCGCACCCTATCCCATGTTGAGCTTGGACATGTCCGGGCCCCATCCCATGTCGGGTTAGGGACGCGACCACACCCAGCTCCATGTTGGGCTGTGGCACAGCCGTCCCTGACCATTCTTGGGTGCAGTCACAAGCTGGACCCGATTCCTTCTGGGCTCAGGGTGTGAGTTGAACCCAACGTCTCTCAAGTTAAGTGTGCGACTGAAGGGTCACTTTACACTAAGCTTCCCATATCTTGAGTCTGTGTTAATAATTATGATGGCCATCATAATCCTATTAATTAAATACGAACAAGCAGCTCATGTTTACATTAATTAGATGTGATAGTACGAGCAATAAGATAATATTATCTTACTCATATGAGATTACTTTTCTACCCCTTCTACGTTTCATGAGACAGTTCAAATCATGTAATTTAAAAGATAATAGGAATATACATAAATGAGAGAGACATATTTTGGGACATAAACACATTCTCAACTTCTTCCCCCTCATATTTGGATCTTCTTTCCTAATTTTTTTTTACCTTCATAAAAGCTCATTAATATCTTCATTAATGTTATTTTTTTACATAAATATTCATAATACTGACTTAATCTTCGAAGAATCCCCTATCAATACTCCCAGGGGATTTTGTATAGGCATTTATTCCATAAGAGTTTCGTACCCCTCTTGAAAAGACTTGTCAAAGGAGAAGTCAACATGATCTCGAAGTAGAGGTCATAAAATTCATCTAAATAATATATAAGAATTTCTAGAAACAATTCATCTTAAAATATTTTTTATGATTTTTGTAACCTCATAAAAAATGAATTTTAATTTTGACAACTCTCCAAATTTCCTTTTATTGTTTTGCAATTGATTGTTGCAGAAGCTTGTGTGCATGCATGACACAATATTTATTAAAAAAATAAATAAAAACTAACTAGAAAAGTAATTAAAATTTAAAAAGAGCATTGAGAATAATGAAAAACTAAAAAATAATGTATTATAGGCCTCATTTATGGGTATTCCCAACCTCGACCACATTAATTGCGGACAAACCTCTTAGGAAATATTAAGGTATGTTGAATATTCTAGAAAAAACTTAATCTAATCTAACTATCACATTATGATTGTTTTTGTTAGCAACCCTATTTAACACACGTCAATATTTTTTAATAAGCTTCCATTTGTTCATCTAGTTTATAAGAGTATTTGGTGAACATTTTTCGTGAATGCACTGTGCCACTATGCTCTTATAATTTATGGACCCCTCCCTCCAATGGTGAATGCTGCTTTGTCCCCCCTTGCCTCTTTTCAAAATATAGCCTTCTTCTGAAAGGAGAACTTGGAAGGCCTTGCTGGGATCTTCACATAGTCTCTTCCATTATCCTTTCCATTCCTTGTCTTGTTTTTCCATGAAGATATTATTTCTTATTGCTATCAACGCATTTTTGAAGCACGCCTTACCTTTCCATATTTCTTTTATTGCCTACAACCTAAATGACGTACTGTTTTCATTGTGTATTGCTTTACTTTTCATTATTTTACATTTTATTATAGATGAATTGTGTTTTTTTTAATTTAATTCTCAAATATTTTTTTAATATATTTTTAAATAAAAATTACATTAAAAATTAAAAAGTAAGCACGATCATTCTCTGACACCCACTGAGTTCGACAAAGCAGCAAATGGCAACCGGTATTGCTGACGACCGGACCGACAACAGCCAGTAACCATCTCCCTGAGGTAGAGGACACTGCCCAAAATGTATAAACACAACGCCTTATATGTGGAGTCACCGCTCACAGCCAGTAATGACCACATGACCAAAAGTTCTCTGATCAACAGGCGTGCGTCCCCATAGTCGTCTTGTTATTATTCTTTCAATTTTCAATCTGTAAAAGGCAGTCTTTTTTTACTCCTTCACGTGTTTGCTTTCGCTGTGCCAATCTTCTTGCATTCTTTTTTTCAGAAGAGATATGGATTGCTCACCTCTTTCTTTCCGTTTTGTTTATTATTTCAATTTCCTTTTTTTACTCATTGACTTGCTTTCTTGTAAATGCCCTCCACACTGTGTTAGTCTTCTTGCATTATTCTTTTTCTTCACAAGGGACATGAATCGCTCAACCTTTTCTTTCTGTTTCATTATTTTTTCAATTTTTGGTCCCTAAGGCCAGTCCTTTTTTGACTTCGAAGGGCTCGTAAAATTTCCGATGGTTACGCGTTCTTTCTCAGCTCTTTCCTTCTGTATTATTATTATTTTTTATTTTTTGGGTGGTAAAAGTTGAGCCTTCATAATAAACTGGATCGGCATTACCCTTAAGATTCCTAAAGTTTAGGTTGCTAAGGGAAGAGAAAAGGAGACATGGGGGAGACAATAACCAACGTGCCTTTCGAGAGCGTTGCATCTGGTTCTTTCCTTTCCATTTCAAAAAAGTTTCAGTTTCTTCAGATTCTCAAATAAAGAAAAATATGTATCCATTTATTGTTGATTTCTGATGATGCAGAAACTGTAGACAGTACTTTAATCGTCAATGGTACAAGCAGCTCCCAAGAAAACACAGAAATTAGCGGTAAATTCTTCGTTTATGTATTTTACTTTTAAGAAAGTCAGCTACAAGCACATTTGCCTAATAATTTTTATTAGCGGTAAATTCAATTCTCTAACAAAAAGCATAACGGGCATTACTACTCTCTAAAACAGCGACTTATTCCTGGAGCCACAGCCCTGAAAGAGATCACGCCGCCATAGCTATTCAAAAATACTATAAAGGTTTTCAGGCCAGACGAATCCTAGCAGTCAGTAAAGCTGCCGCAATTAGGATTCAAAAACATTACAGAGGTTTTCGGACCAGACGAAACCTAGCAGACAGTATAATTGCGGCTGAGTTACTATGGTTTGTGTCTTGTATATATGATCCATGTTTTCACGTGATTGTTCTGTGAGATGCGAGTTCTTTTATTCAATTTAATTAAGTGTGAACTTTTTGTAGGCAAACGACCCTGTCTCATATCCAAAAAATGGGGCCAGTTCCATCTGTAAACATCGAGAGTGAAAAACATATCGGCTCGCTCTTGAAATGGGCAGAAAAAAGAGTTGAGAAGGTACTTGATTTGCTCTCCACTGTTTAAAAATGGAGTTTGTTTGTACTTACAAAATAATTTTCTTGAGCTTCCAGTATGATACTAATCTATCCAGCGATCAACTGGCCCTACTACATTGTTTGGAAACTGTAAGCCAACATGCAAACTTCTGTGTTTCAATACATATATATGTTCAGGACTGTACGTGTTATTCTCAATTCGTCAATTTAATCCTTGTGTTAATTAAACCTCGTATTAAATTATTGGATCAAATAAGATTAATTGATCCACTACTTTACAGAGTAACTCTTTTTTTTTTTCCTTACAGATGGATCCACTACTTCGTTATTCTCAGAATTCACTTTTTTTTTATCTGATCTGGGGCGATCAATGTTTCTCGGGGAGGTAACATGCATCATAAAAACCAGAAATATATTTATGCATAAAAATTAAGTGATATAAATAAATTAATTTACCTTCTTTCAATACTAAATAATCTCAAGCTTGAATTTTTATCTGGAAGCTAGTTCCATTCATTATATATTTATGCATTAAAATTAAGTGATATAAATAAATTAATTTACCTTCTTTCAATACTATAATCTCAAGCTTGAATTTTTATCTGGAAGTTCCATTCATTTTAGATTTTGGTTCTTGTAGTTGGAAGTTTGACTCATATAAAATTGGTGATCTAAAGAGAGGAGAATCATTATTCACCACTGGAAAGCCAACATCTGTTGAACTAAGAATGGATACGACATCATCAACTCAGGTTTTTATTTTCCTACGCTTTTTGGATAAGTTATGTATATTTAAAAAATGTACGAGAAGACTCGTTATCGAGCCTATAATTGTAATAAGTAGGTACTAAGAAAAAATGAGGGTAAAATTTGAAACATCAAAAAATTATAGTAAAATATTTGTAATTTAATATATTATTTTTAGATTAAAAAAATCATAAAAGGTAAAATTAAAAAAATTCATACGGGGCACACTTAAAATATAAGAAATCAAAACCCAAAAAACCAAAAAGATAAAAAAAATAAGAAAATATAAGCTCAAAAAATAAAAAGAAAAACCAAGTAATCTTAGGCAAACCTCCTAAACTTGGTTTAATTTTTAAAACTAGGCACTTATGAGATCCTGAACCTGGTTTCAATCATGAAATTTAACTCTTAATAAATTTAATTTTTAAGGATGAAATAAAAAAATATTAAGAAAAATTAAAAATTAAAAAAATAAAAATAAAAATTGACTTGAAAAAACCTAGAGGATAAAACTTGAAAAAAAAAATTAAAAATGATCTCAAACAAAATAAATTGCAATTAAAATAATTAGGACCAAACTTGAAAGATTAAGAAATTATAGGGGGTGAAATTAAAAATTATTTGTAATATAATAGATTATTTATAGATTAAAAAATAGTAAGGGGTGAGATAGAAAAAAATAAATATAGAGGGCTAACCCAATAGAATCAAACTGAAAAAAATAATAAACAAATTTTTTTTAAAGGATAAAAAATAAGAAAATATCAATTTATAAAAAGAAAAAAAAAACAAGCAAACCCAACAAATCTCTTCAACCTGGTCTAATCTTTAAAAGTCATGTCTTAAAATTTTTTTGACCCAGATTCAATCAAAAAACCTAGTTCTCAACCACTTTAATTTTGAAGGATGAGATTAATAAAAAAATACTGATAATAAAAAATTGCAAAACCAACAAAAAAAATAAAGATAAAATTTAATAGAAAAAAACTTAAGGAGAATACAATTTAATGAAAAAATACAAAAAAAATCTCAAATACAATAAATATCAATTAAAGTAATAAGAACCGGACTTTAAAGACTAAAAAAAGCATAGGAGGTGAAATTGGAAAAAAAACATATGTAAAAACCAAGCGAATCTAATCAAATATTCTAAACTTGATCAAATCTTAAAAACTCACAACCTGTGAAACCTTAGGTCTGGGTCTAATTAAAAAGTTTATTGTGAGCCAATTTAAAAATAAAAATTTTAAAAACTTGTCGAAGAAAAAAAAATAATAATTAAACGAACATGGATTAAATTTAATGAAAAAAAACAAAGTATGGTGAAATCATAAAACAAGACCAATTTAAAAAATGATCCCAAATAAAAACTTTTAAAAGTAAAAAAATTAGCAATAAAAAAAATATGGATTAAATTTGATATGAGAAAAAAAAGCGAAGGAGGGTGAAATCCCAAAACAAAGTCAATTTAAAAAATGACTTGAAACAAAAAAATAGCAATTAAAAGAAAGAAAAAGAACCAAATTTAAAAGATAAGAAAAATTAAGAGGTGACATTAAAGAGGCTCACCAATTTTATAGATCATTCAAGATTAAAAAAAAAATCATAATAAAAAAAGGGACCAAATATAAAGAATCAACAAATTAAAGGGCTATTCTTAAATTTTTAAGGGGTTGATATGAAAATTTAGGTGAGAAAAGAGAAGAAAGGAGAAAAAAATGACTATTGATGCTAAATCGCCGTGAATAGTGTGACATGCACCGCCTCACTAGGTTTAAAATATCAAGACCTTTCAAACGTTGGCCCAAAATATGATGTTTGGTGGCAATATGGCTCCTCATAAGCCGCTAGAGTTGCATGACACTACCAAGTTTTCTTTTTTAAATTATATTTAATAAATATAATTACAGTAATTATATTGTTTCTATAAAAAATAAAAATAAAAAAATCTTTTTGACTATAAGGCATTTAATTATTTTATTTAAGGGTTAAATGCGTATTTTTATCGTGTATTAAAAAACATAATTATCAATTTCAAAAGAGGCTATTTTCAATTATTATTTTTTAAAATATTTTTTTATTTGAAAATATATTAAAATATTTTTTTTAAAATTTATTTTTTATTTTTTATATTAATATATTAAAATAATAATAAAAAATTAATTCAAAAAAAATTAATTTTTTTCTAAAACTATTTTTAAAACACAAAAATAAAAATACAACCTGATGTTAAAGATAAGTGATGGCAAGCGATGATATAGTGGTCACGTCGGCTTGCACCGGAGATGAGGAGGCTAGGAAATTTGGCTGGATGGCAGCCCAACCGAGGCTGCACTTGACAGCCTCTGCTTCGCGCTTCGCGCTCCGCTCTCTAGCATTGTGTAAAGGTGCTTTTGCTAGGATATTTTTTATTATCTTTCATTTATTGTTCTTGTGTTGGCTTTGCAGCATGGGATATCTGACCTTACGAGGGCTTGGCAGACCTGGAAAGGAGCCTTGCAACATTGGCTGGAAGTTGTGAGTTCATACATTCTTGTGGAAAACCTTTATTATTCTACTAAAGTTAACTGTTTTAAATGACATGTACCCTTTCTTTCCTTGTGTTTTCACGAGTAAATTAAGTTGATCTGTCTAAATCAACCTCATGAAATTTAGATTTATAAGTAAAATCATGGAGTTTTTGGTTAAGACCATTTATCAAACAATGTTATTTTACAGATTGATCCACGCCATCGGGTTGGACACAATTTAAACTTCTACTTTCAGATCTGGATGACTGTCAGGAGTGGCCAACCTTTCTTCTACTGGTAACAAGTGCTAATGAATTCTAGAATCCTTGTTTATTAAACCTGTGCATCAATGCCTTCGTTTCTCGTTCTTCTTCTACACTTCAAATTTCCCTTTGGAATTGGAGGTTGGACGCTGGCGATGGAAAAACAGTAGACCATCTGGCATGCTCAAGGAAAAAGTTGCGTCAGGAACGCAATACATATCTTGAACCAGTATGTCTTATTTACCCTCTCCTGAAGAATTATATATATATATATATATGCTTCATCCCCTTGCCTGCAAAAACCCTGTTCTCATGCCGATCCAATTCATATTGATATGCTTGTTAGGCCTAGATAGTTGTTATTTTCAGCATGTAGCGTTTCTAGATGCTTGCATGAAAGGAGCATACTGGGATGAAATGGACAATGGCACATCAGATCTTAGGTTTGGTTTGTTGTTTTCCTTACAACTAGGAGGTGCCAGTGGGAGCCTCTCAAATCTCGAAATGATCCCTAAAGTTTAGTAATTTTTTCATATAAGTCTTAATATTCTATATATAACGTCCATTTTGAATAGAAACAAAGGCCATATTGGAGTCCATATTCTATAGTGAAAGCAATTGGGTAATATACATATATATTACCCAATTATATTGAGTCCCAATGGATAAACATTTCGCAATTGCGTCTCTCTGTACAGCTTGATTAATTTTTCTATCAAATTTTTTGAAGGCGACTCAATTTTGTACCATAGAATATGCACATTAGAAGGAAAATAATAAAAAAATTATTGATAGAAAATGTGTGAGACATTATGGATCCAATTGATAAAGTATTTTGTTTTGGTAATCAATTGATAGAAAAGGCGACTCAACTTGATTTTTTTTTTTATATAATAAAAGCAGCTTTCATTAATAAAATATTTCCACATAGCACTCAAAATAAAAACAATATAGAATATTGACTACTGTTGTGTACAAACAGGCTAGATGCTACTAGCTAGATTGCTACTCCCAATAATTTGGACTTTCAATAAATCTTTTTGAAACTTCTTCGATAATCCCTGATCTAGATAATCCAAACCTAAAACTAGCTAGGTTTCTCAAAGATGTCAGGTGCACATGAATTTGTGATTTAGTTTCGAGATTTAGCAGACCTTGATAATGATTCCATTTGTGCTGGATCTCTGTACCGTTGTTGGGGGCTTTTCTTTTAACATTAACGTTAACATGCCCAATCAATGTGTCGGTGCATTCACCAGGCAAGCAATTCGGAGGCAGTTGAATCCCTTATGTCCTTGGTACCCAGGAGTAGCAATCAACGAGAACATGACCAGGCAAGCAACTCGGAGGCAGTTGAATCTCCTGCGTCCTTGATGCCCAGGAGACAGGGATCCAGCACAATAATAAGAGTTGTAGACGATATAAATAACAATCAACGAACACACAACGGGCCGGCTGATGGATTCAATCAAAAGGTCAAAATCTACCATCTCAGTATTGTTTCATATGTTACAATTAAATTAATTATTGCAAAACACAAATGTTGATTTTTAGTAATCAAATAATACCCTCCCGGAGCAGGATCTATGGAGAAGAATCTTCTATACTATGAACCTTCTGTTAGAGATTGCAACCGCGGTTCTTGATTACGTGTCTTCTCAGCAACGTCAACCCCGGTATGCGCTAAGTAGTATGATACTGTCAATCACTGTCATGGCCATCTCCTTGATTCAGCTTGCTTACACCGGTGGAAAGGAAGAGGTTAGTTGGCAGTGGAAGGGCTGGATACCTTGGTTTTATCATCAAGCTCCATCTAACAAGCTTTTTGGAGATCGTGTTCACGTTGTGGAATTGCTTTTCTCCGTCTGTCAATGTGTTTCTGCAATAATTGCCTACCATTATTTGTCTCGAGACCAAAACAATCCTACCCAATTTTCTGTTTATCCTATAGCCTTTGCTTTTTGTTTGTTGTGTCTCAATTTTAGACGACGCGAGCCATGAGTTTCATCCTAGTTAAGGTTTCGGAGAAAAGCTGATAATGTGGACATTTGTATGCGCTGTGATTTTTCTTTCTTTTGTTTTCTATTTCGTTCCAAGGTTTTTGCTTGGAGGTTCGTCCTAGAGTGTAGTAGAGACTAGAGAGATTTATGTAAAATGACAATTTCGGCCTTCCCATTCATGACCTGGAGGGAGAAGAAGAGACTAGAGATTTTAATCATGCAAAGCAAACACTAAATTATAGCATTTTTAAAAGATACGCTGAAACTACATAAAAAATCATGCAAAACATTTGGCAGAAAATACATAAAAACACTTATTTTAATTTTTTTAAATTAAAATGCATTTTTAAAAAGATACGCTGAAACTAAAGCCCTGTTTGTTTTATGGAAAGTGGATTTTTATATACCACTTTCCAAACTTTTCTGTGTTTGTTTGCCTTTAGAAAAATTGATTAATGAAAAATATTTTCTGGTAAAAAAAAAATTGGTTTGATTTTTAGAAAAATATTTTCCTTTTATTTTGAGTAGAAAACACTTTCTAGAAATTATAAAAAATTTAAAAATATCATATTATTTGTTGATTATATCAAATTTGGTCTTCAAACTTTTAATTTCTATATATTTTGTTTTGAATCTCTTTTTTTAATTTCATCATTTAGAATTGGATTTAATTTGATTTTTGTATTAACTTTGGTTCTTATTTTTATGATTGTTATTTTCTTTTCTCTTATTATTTTTTTAATTGAAATTTTTTATCTATCAAATTTGGTTCTCATTCTTTATATTGTTATTGATTTTATTTGAAATAATTTATGAAATTATAATTATTATTATTTTAATTTCATAATCTTTGAATTTTTTTTATCTGTTAGATTTGATTTTGTTTAGAGAACCTCTTTTAAATAACAAATATTTTTTTTTGCTATGCATTTAAATTTTGAAGAATTGTTTTTTATTCATCTATAATTTTTTTTAATCTTTTGTATAGATGATTTTTATTTTTAAAAATATAAAAAAATTTCTTTTCAGATAATATTTCTAATATATGTAACATTAAATAATAATTTTTCTCTTTTTTATTTTATTCAATCAATTTAATTTGTATTTCTATTTATATTATCGTTAGAATGAATAAAAAAATTATCTTAATAAACAAATTTAGCAAACACAACCGTATAAATGTTTCGTACTGCGAGATTAAATATTTTTTTTCTAATTACTTTTTTTAAATCAATGTTTTTCTTATTTTTTTTATTTATATGTAGATTAATACCCTTTTTCTCTTTTATTTTATTTAGAGATCATATTTTAAATGACATGTATTTTTTTTGTCATGCATTTAAATTCTAAAGTGTATTTTTTATTCATCTATAATTGTTTTTTTTCTTTTGTATAGATAAATTTTATTTTTGAAAATAATTTTATTTTAGATAATATTTATAATATGTGCATTGGGAAACCTTGAATAGTGTTTTTTCATTTTCATTTTATTTAATCAATTTAATTTGTGTCTCTATTTCTATTATAATTTGATTGAATAAAAAAATTATTTTAATAAATAAATTTAGCAAGCATAACCACGTAAATGTCCCGTCTTACGAGATTAAATATCTTGATCTACACATGTCTTTTATTTTTTCTAATTTTATTTTTAATTATTTTTTATGATTTTTTTATTTATTAACACAAATAGTTCTTGATTTATTTGATTATATGTATATATATACTGAAACTTTTTTATTTTTAAAAACACATTGAGAAAACTGGTGGATATAGTTTTTTTTTCTTTTAAATCTAATCCGCAGCAAAACAGTCAAATATTTAGCATATGTCTTGCGTGACATAGCAGCAATCATAAACACCACGCATTATATGTGTAGTCACCGCTCTGTGACCACATGACCAAAAGTTCTCTGATCAACAGGCGTGCGTCCCCTCGTCGTCTTGTTATTATTCTTTCAATTTTCAATCGGTAAAAGGCAGTCTTTTTTTACACGTGTTTGCTTTTAGTCGGCAGTCTTCTTTTACACGTGTTTGCTTTTACTCGTCCTTCACTGTGTCAGTCTTCTTGCATTCTTCTTTCTTTTTATTATTTTTTTAATTGTAAATATCAACGTTATTTATGTGTCTCGATTAACGTTTTAAAGTACTAAAATTAATAATTATTTAATTACTCTAAAATTTATAAAACTTAAACTAATAATTTTTTAAAAATAAATCCAAGCCTAACTAATTAAACTATATATCCCACGATCAACTCTTTCTTTCCGTTTTGTTTATTATTTCAATTTCGGGCTGGTTAAAGTCCAGTCTTTTTTTTATTCATTGACTTGCTTTCTTGTAATTGTCCTCCACTGTGTTAGTCTTCTTGCATTATTTTTTTTCTTCAGAAGGGACATGAATTGCTCGACTCTTTCTTTTTGTTGTGATTATTTTTGCACTGTTTGGTCCGTGAAAGGCCAGTCCTTTTTTGACTTTGAAGGGCTCGTAAAATTTTCTATGGTTACGCGTTCTTTCTCAGCTCTTTCCTTCTGCATTATTTATTTTTGGGTGGTAAAAGTTGAGCCTCCATAATAAACTGGGTCGGCATTACTCCTAACATTCCAAAAGTTTAGGTTGCTAAGGGAAGAGAAAAGAAGACATGGAGAGCGTTGCATCTGGTTCTTTCCTTTCCATTTCAAATAAGATTCAGATTCTCAAATAAAGAAATATGATGATGTCTTGGCTGTTTTCTGCTTTCCTGTTGGCGATGGATCCAGCTACCTCAATACGTTTTTGGCAACGACGGGCTATATATTATCCAAATAACACACACACACATATGTAGTTTTGACAATTTTTGTTATATCTAGCTTATATCCATTTATTGTTGATTTCTGATGATGCAGAAACTGTAGACAGTACTTTAATCGTCAATGGTACAAGCAGCTCCCAAGAAAACACAGAAATTAGCGGTAAATTCTTCGTTTATGTATTTTACTTTTAAGAAATTCAGCTACACACACATTTGCCAAATAATTTTTATAGTGTCTGTATCTTTAATTTTATGTTTTATTCATTCAATTGTCTAACAAAAAGCATAACGGGCATTACTACTCTCAAAAACAGCGACTTATTCTTGGAGCCACAGCCCTGAAAGAGATCATGCCGTCGCAACTATTCAACAACTATTCAAAATCCCAGCTGCCGCAATTAGGATTCAAAAACTCTACAGAGGTTTTCGGACCAGACGAAACCTAGCAGACAGTATAATTGCGGCTGAGTTACTATGGTTTGTGTCTTGTATATATGATCCATGTTTTCATGTGATTGTTCTGTGAGATGCGAGTTCTTTTTTTCACTTTAAGTGTGAACTTTTTGTAGGCAAACGACCCTGTCTCGTACCCATAAAGGGGGTAAATTTTTAATAGAAGTAGACATCGATAGTGAAAAACATATCGAGTCACTCATGAAATGGGCAGGAACAAGTCTTGAGAAGGTACTTGATTTGCTCTCCACTGCTTAAAAATGGAGTCTGGTTGTACTTACAAAATACTTTTCTTGAGCTTCCAGTATGGTAAACATCTATCCAGAGATCAACTGGCCCTGCTACATTGTTGGGAAACTGTAAGCCAACATGCAAACTTCTATGTTTCAATACATTTATATATTCAGCACTGTACGTGTTATTTTCAATTCGTCAATTTAATCCTTGTGTTAATTAAACCTCGTACTTATTAAATTATTGGATCAAATAAGATTAATTGATCCACTACTTTACAGATTAACTCTATGTTTTTTTTCCTTACAGATTGATCCGCGACATCGTTATTCTCTGAATAAATATTTTTTTTATCTGATCTGGGGCGATCAATGTTTCTTGGAGAGGTAACATGCATCATAAAAACCAGAAATATATTTATGCATTAAAATTAAGTGATATAAATAAATTAATTTACCTTCTTTCAATACTATAATCTCAAGCTTGAATTTTTATCTGGAAGTTCCATTCATTTGAGATTTTTGTTCTTGTAGTTGGAAGTTTGACTCATATACGACATCATCAACTCAGGTTTTTTTTTTTTCTTCTCTTTTTTGGATAAGTTATGTATATTTAAAAAATGAATGAGAAGACCCGTACGTTATTGAACCTATAATTGTAATTAAATAGCAACGAAAAAAAGGAGGTAAAATTTGAAAGATTAAAAAATTAACATGTAAAATATTTTTAATTTAATATATTATTTATAAATTAAAAAAATCATAGAGGGTGAAATTAAAAAAAAACTCATAGGAGGCAAACCTAAAAAATAAAAAAACAAATTTAATAGAAAAAACCAAATTATCCTAAACTTGGTTTAATTTTTAAGACCAGTCACTTAAGAAATCCTGAACTTGGGTTCAATCAAGAAACTTAACTCTCAACAAATCTAATTTTGAAGGGTAAAATAAAAAAAATATTAATAAAAAATAGCAACTACAAAAATAAGGATAAAAATAGACATGAAAAAAACAAGAAGATGAAACTTGAAAAAAAAAATGATCCCAAACAAAATAAATTGTAACTAAAAGAATTAAGACCAAACTTTAAAGATTAAGAAATTATAAGGGGTGAAATTGAAAATCTTTATAGATTAAAAATTGATAACAGGTGAAAAAAATATAGAGGGCTAACCCAATAGAATCAAATTAAAAAAAAATAACATAACAAAAGTTTTTTTTATATAAAAAATAAGAAAACATCAATTTATATATATATAAACCAAGCAAACCTAACAAATATCTTAAACCTGATGTAATCTCTAAAAGTCACATCCCGAAATTTTTTACCCAAATTCAATCAAGAAGTACTCTAGTTCTCAACTAGTTTAATTTTGAAGGATGAGATCTGTTGCACCCGACATCGCGGCGGTCTTAAAAACTCATCTAAGTTGTGAAAAAGAACAGATTTCTGGCATCATGTTCTTTTAGGGAAAATGTCTTGTTTAAGGAGTCGCCACCTAGTATTATGGTCACTAGGAACCCTAACTGGTCAACAGAGATTTTATGGTACGGGACTGGTTACGTAAAAGGGAAGATATTATCACCCCTTAAACGTTCTGCCTAAGGCAGACTGCATTGCTGGTTTTGTCTTAAATTGCTAAACATTTATTTCGCTTATGCTATGATGATTTGTTTATAATATTCCTGACTCTGGCGCCAGTGAATATTCGATCGCGAATAATTCCAACTCTGGCGTTGGTAAAAATTCCACCCCGAATAATTCCAACTCTGGTGTTGGTAAAAATTCTACTACAAATAATTCCAACTCTGGCGTTGGTAAAAATTCGTAGTCACCAAAAAATTAGTATATTTTTTTTTCTTTTTCCTTTTTTATTCATGATCCTGATATAAGTGAATAAATTGAGAAAAAAAATATAATTTTCTAAGACATGCAAAATTTTTATATCTACACTTTCTATTTTTTATTTTTTATTTTTATTTTTTTTGGGCCCAGGGCTGGGCTAGGCCCAGCCAGCCCGGCTGGGCTCAGCAGCACGCGTGCTGCTGCACTGTGCAAGTGAATTAAAATTCACTTGCACAGTGTAAAATACACTTGAAGTAATGCAGATGACGTCTCTGACCTGGTCTGCTGGAGGCGATGAAGACGATGGGGATGTTCCTCCTGAGTGATTGGGCGGTACTTAGCAAAGGACTCGTTTCAAACTTCCCTTCTGTTCTTCTGGCCTTGCTTCTTTGGCTGCTACTGACTTGGTGTGGTGAAGCTGGAGACGAGCGGCTGAACTGATCAACGCCCGCAGCTCCTCTGTTATTATTTGCTTGC
>Ga0325414_1000990_pt1 | contig 26034 bp, 13 predicted proteins | sample PopdelMetagenome_8_FD_206183 | JGI IMG/M metagenome (GOLD analysis project Ga0325414, IMG submission 206183) | Populus deltoides microbial communities from Bellville, Georgia, United States - Leaf-PdKOR-R3 | ecosystem: Host-associated > Plants > Phyllosphere > Phylloplane/Leaf | place: USA... | reverse complement strand
AGAGAGAGAGAGAGAGAGAGAGAGAGCTTACTTGAGTATCAGCTTCTCCCAGATGTGGTACCCAGCATCCTTCAGATTGTTTGATGTCACTGCTCTTTGGTCTTCAGTCCTTCCCGTTAAGAACACAACCTTGATCCCAATTGACAATAAGTTCCGGTACAGCTTCAGAGACTCTGGCAATGCTAGGGCTTCGCCCGTGAAAACCCATTGGTTGAACGCCGTGGAATTGTAAGGCTCCGCCCTGTTATTTTTGTCAAGCCAAAGCAACAAATCACGTCAATCAACAGAAAATTAAAGAAAACAAAGCATAATTATTCATTTGTTGAAAATCGATGATATGCTGGAGTTGCTGTTGCGGTATATACTAATTAAAAGGTCAAAACAATACGTCATTAATTATCATATAAATTAAATTATATTAAATATGCAGTCGCTGCAAGCATTGTATCTTTAATAATTTCAAATTGTATAGTATCGTTTTTGCTTCTCTCATTGTATTACATTTGCTTTTTATCTTGCACTTAATTATAAAATAGTTATTGGCTCGCTTTTGTTATTGGTCGAACCAAAGTTTTCATCAATGTAAAAAAATATTATATAGATATTAATAACATGTTTTTTTTTAGTAAAAATGTTATAATATTTTTTATAAAAAATATTATAACATGTTGCTTGTGTGGATGAGGACGTGTCACTTGCATTTTCTAGTTTCAATCACTAGAAAGATAGTTGAAAAATTAAAAAGTAATTTTTTTAATCTATAAACAATATTAGAAGAATTAATTTTATTACAAAAAACACACATAAATTAATAATAAAAACAAAATTACAAGGTAAAAACTTCTTTCATGGAATAAAACTTATTAACAGTACTAAAAATATTTTTTCTTTATCGCTGAAAGAAGTTCAATCAAAAAATTAACTCAACATTGTTTAGCTACCAGCAACATTCATAGAGGGGTTGTAATTAACATCAGATCATTAAAAAAAAAGAAGTGTGGTATATTGTGCATCGTACGTACCCAAATCCATGTTTGGCATAGTAGGGTAAATTTGAAAGAGTGGTTTCATCAACGTCAAAGACCCATATATCCTTTCCATCTCCAGCCAGCTTGAAGGTTTTAGCATGGGCAAAAGCCTCATCAGTTATGACAGCCGAGTCTTCCCTGTATTGGCTGCCTAACATGTAGTGCCCTACGTAATCTTCACACTCTTCAGGAACTGTACTCCATCCAATCACATTGTTTGTTTCAACAGCTAGTCGCCAACTCAGGCATGACATGCCAGGAATGTGGTGGCCGCCGGAACCCCATTTTGACCTGAGAAGGTGAATCTGGAGGGGGTAATAGCTCAGAGGGGAGCCCTGGGAAGTTGCTAAAATCACTGCAAGAAAAAAGATTTGCAAAATTAAAGAAGCCATGGTGTTTTGCTGTTCCGTGGAATGCCTCATGTTTCAGATTATTTCTTTAAATAGGGCTTTGGGGTGTTATTTGACCTCAGTTTGGGTTCAAATCTCTTTGGCTGCCCCTGCTGCTGTTCACGATGGACAAAGGGTTGTCTTTCCATGGAGGATTTCTTCTTTTAAAAAAAAAACAAAAACAAAAACGTTTTTTCTATATGGTTTAATTGTTCTCTGGAAAAGCGACATAAAGAGAAATTATTTCTTGGATGACGACAATGTCTGAGTTGTCATGAATAATACCAATCAGATTTCGATAAAACTTTCCACCAACGGCATGGCAGGGAATTGATTCCTCTAGCCCCACAGCTTTGTCCTCAAACTTATAATCAGGGACCATTTGGAAACGCCTTTCTAAAATATTTAATTTTTTATTAAAAATTAAATTTTTTATATTTTTAAATATTATTGAAAAGGGCAGTCAATGTTTTTTTAAAAGAATTTATTTTTAAATTATTTTAATGTATTAATTTTGAAAATAAAATTATAAAAAAATATATATATTATTTAAATATGTTTTTGAAAAAAAACTTCTCAAGGACTTTCAAAACTATATTTTTTTACCGATAAAAAATATTTTTGTAAATATTTTAAATTTATTTTTTAAAATAATTTTATATTATTTTAATGTATTGATGTTAAAAATAAATCTTAAAAATAAAAATATTATTTTAATATATTTTTAATTAAAAAATAACTCATACTAAAGCAGGTATTAATTATTGATCAAACTTCAAACACTCTAACCAAGAAATATGTTAATATTTCTTGTTCCTTCTTCTATTTTTTTTTCTTTTCTTTTTACGAATTTACCTAATCACATTTCTTTTTTCTTTTTTTGAATTTTACCTAATTACATTTCAAGTTTACAGCCAATCGATTTCGATTCAAATCTCTGGCCAAGATCTGTGATGGTGTTTTAATCGGAGAAAGCAGTAAAAAACAGAGACATAATTATTAAAAAAACAGAGACAGATCGTACGAGATCATTCAAAATCTGTGACCTCCTTATTTAATTGATAGCCGAATCTCACGGTGGACGAGTTGCCTTTTAGCTGATAAATTAATTGAAACGTGTTTCATTCTTCATTATTAAATTAATTAAAAATAATTTAATTTTTTTATATTTTTAAAATACAGTAAAATAACTGAAACCGGAATATTCTGGATAAAATTTAGCTAAAAAATCTATAGCAAATCAAAATTTAAAATAAGTTAAAAATTATTTTATTTTATTCTAATTTTTAAATTAATATAAAATATTTCATTTACTCCGAGTAAAACAAAATAGAATTAACACGTTTAATTTGTACAAGACAGAGTGACAGACAAACATTAATTATTTTAACAGTAAGTTATTAAATCTAGTCGTCCACATATTCCATAAATATCTCCTGACGCGGAGCCTTGTTGTCCATTAATACCATCCTATGTGTCTTTTATCCTATCACCTCGGAGAGAGCCATGGCCATTTGAGCTTCTTGGCAGACACTGTGAGTTGAGAGCTCTTTGGTTTTCACAAGATTTAATTTCCGGGTCTTTGCCTCCTTCGTGCGATGCAATTTGTGGCTTTTTTATAGACATATATTTCAAATTAATTTATCTAAAATCTTCGAAATAAGCTCTGAATTCCATCAGAGAGAAAAAAATTCATACTTCTCGGGTCAGGACAACTTATCAAACAAATTAAAATTATGAATTACACACACACAAGTAGTAAAATGTTCTTCGATTCCTTTAAACATCCATAATTAATCTTTTAAAATAATTTATAACTTACTATGTTGATGGTGTTACAAAATTCAATTTGCTTAAAAATAAATTTGTTTTAATGGTTATATAATGAGTTTAATCAAATGTTTTTGTTATTTTATCAATTCTTCATGGTTAAGAAAGCTAATAGCTGAACGAGAAATCATAATATCTGTGAAACAATTCTCTTCTGATAGATTTAAGAACTTTCGTATACTTAAGTTAGTATTTTTATAGAGATAAATAATGTAGTATATATGTAAAATAATATTAAGTTTTAAGAATAAGATTGTTTATTCTTGTTTTGATACAAAACAAATGTTTTGTAGAGTAAATATTGTTATATGTATATATTGAGAATGAAAAAATTATGAATCCTTTACCTGGATGGTTTGTCCTTTTATTTGAGTGAGGGGGCTGTAAAATTATTTCACCATAACAACATTAATAAAGAATAAATATCTCTAACATAAATATAGATGAGGGACAAATATCCCTTATACTTGTATTAATGAGATGAGGATATGATAGGTCACGAAAGACTTTTGTACACCTAAGATTGTAAATGAAGTAGGATTCAAGATAAATAACCTGATTTAGTTTAAAAAAAATTCTAGGGTCTAGGCTACAAGTTTAGACTCAACATAATAGGCTCGGACTACACAATAAGACCCAAGAGGTGCCAGGACATGTGTTTGATTTTAGGTCCAGGTGCGTGGCCTGAGCCTAAAGGACGACAAGACCCAAAGGTGCGAGGGGGCTAGAAAGTATTTCATAATAATAACATTAATTAGGGATAAATATCTTTTACATATACATTAATAAAAGATAAATATATTTAATACAAACATTGATGAGGGTCAAATATCCCTTACACTTGTATTAATGAGATAAAAATATAGAACGTTTTGTGAGACTCTTGTACATGTAGGGCTTTATATAGAGTAGGATTCATGCTAAAAAGCTTGATTTAGTAAGAAAAATCTCATGTTAGGTCCAAGCTACAAGTCTAGACTCAACAAACTAGGCTCAAATTATACGACAGAGCTTAAGAGGTTTCATGATGTGTGCCTAGCACTGGGTCCAGGTGCACGACCTAAGCTCAAGAGATGAAAGGCCTAAAGGTGCTAGACCATATGCTTAGCATCTGGGCCTATGCACGTGACCTTGGCCTAAACTTATTTTCAGACACTGCGAAGCTTGGGCTATCATTAAAATGGACTTGGCCCAATAAAAAATTATTTTAAAAAATATTGATAAATCATGGTACATCATATGTTAAATTATATCAATTCATTGGTTAAGAGTGTTTTTTTTTTAAAAAAAATTATATTTATTGGCTCACAAAAACCATCACACAAACTATAGACTTGAATCCAAAAACTCCTTTAAATTACATGAAATCTTTACCAATTGCACCGACACTTATGGTTTATTAAATCAATGGTTTTTTTTTTTACTTTTTTTAGCTCTTTCTTTTTATTTTTGAATTCTGATAAATTTTCTTTCTACTTCTATGTACTTTTTTTTCTAGAAAAAAAAACAACATTCACTTTCATGATTATTTTTTTTTAATTTTGATCACCCATAACATTGCAAATTATTCTCTTGAGTATTATCCATATGACTAAGTCGGGGATCTACAACAGTAGGCTTAAATTCTATGCTTTTTTAGTAATTAATGAATAATTTATTAGTCGGGTATGTTTTTAATTAAATTGAAAAGGAAGAAAATAAACGTAAAAATACTTGTTCTTCATCAGTAATTCAATACAATGAAGCTCATTTTTAAAGACAATTTTTGCAACATAATATATGGCTATTAAATACTTTTAGTCTCCTATAGCCACCGCAGACACAAAATATATTTGGGTTTTGAATAATATTTTTCAGAATCGATAACATCTTTTAAATTCATTAGTTTTCTTTTATTAATGTTTTATTTCGGTTAAAAGTTTTTGAATAACGATATAACATATTATCAATTTGTAAGGTGATCCACTCTAAGAGATTTAAATGATATACTAGATTATCTATAGTTTTATAAAATAGAAAGAATGATCAACAAAGTAAAAAATGTATAAGAAAATTTTTAAGTGGGTCAAAAATCTATTTTTGAATTTGGTACGAATAAATTATCTTCATAAGTTATGCTATTCAATTCTTGATGATGAATCAATGTGAGAATTTAGATTTTACTATTCATGATATTGATCCAATTTGATATTATCAATATGAAATTCATCCCATTAAATTTAGAGATGAAAGATTTATAATCTTATACGGGATTAAATCTCAAATTACTGTGAAGTAAAAAACAAAACAATCAAATTATGAAAGTAAATATTTTCATGTTCATTACTACAAAATTGTTCATTATAGTTCTTATTGCTTTTCTTGACTTATAATATAAGTAAAAAAATATTATTCAAAGTGATTAGTTTGAATGAAACTTGATTTTTTAGTTCTTATCAATACAAGAAATTAGCTAAATAAAATGAGAAGAATTCCAATTCTTTTTTTTATATAGCTAAAATGAGTACATTAGAATTAACAAGATCCCATGAGATCCTTCACGTGTGAGGGCTTACACATAAAGTTGGACACTGCTTTAACCTAAAAGTCTAGACTAATGAGTTTTAGGTTCATCTTGTATATAAGAACTTCAAGCTTCGTATTCCTATTCAATATGGGATTCCCTTTACATATGGAACTCGATAAATCTCCCCCAAGTATTTGATCCTTTCTTCCACTTTGAACCCTAATCTTTAACGAGGGAGCATCTACACAATTCAAGTACTACAATACCATCAAGAGCTCATGACTCTTATAAAAGCCTACTCATCTAGGAGCCTGCACCTGTCCTTCGCTTTTAACCTAGGAGCCATGCCTTACTACTCCACAAGTCCTCTATTTTTCATCTAAGAGTTCAATTAGCTCTCCGCTTTTACTATAAGGGAAACAACCATGAAAGTTAATCCACAATTGTCTCTATACTTATCCTAGCCAATACTACACCAATGATTATGCAAATTCATATCATATTTATTTGTGCCTAACCAAACTTGGCTCTTACATGACTTATTGGGTAGATATGCATTGGGGATCACTTGGACCTGGCTTATACTCATCATGGTGGCTTATACATAAGGATGAACACCAAGTTAACCTAAAAGGTTAGATTAATGAAATTTAGGTTCATCTTATATTGTGAAGCTCATCATAATTGGTTATTCTTTGCGCATAAATAATTATAAAAATCAAGAGGATCAATATGATCAAAAAGTAAAATGATAAAGAGAGTCAATATATTGAGTCTCACAGTTAATAATAACAACTAATAAAAATTATTTCTTAATTTAAATTTCACTTAACTAGAATTTAAATACTATCATTTGTTTATGATTACCAAGAATAGGAATTAAGGTTTATTTGATAGCAATCATAATGTTAATTTCTTAAAAAGGTATTAAGCATACTAACAAAACAAATAAAAAAGAATTATATCCAAACAACAATAAAAATAAAACTCATAGAAATCTCTACACAATCAATAATAAAATAAGCAAATAAAATTTTAATGGAGCCTAATATTGTTATATTAATGTTAAAGGAATGAAAAGACGCACCACTATCAAAATTCAGGGTTTTTAGTAGAGGTAAAAAAGTTTAGCTAGGTCCTGAAGATGTGCCAGAATCTGAGAAGCCTGATGGAAGAGTCATATTAGAAGAGCTTAAGCCTGAGGGTGGTGGAAAACAATCATGTTGATTAGGAGCACTTGGGATTTAAGGATCAAGAATCATAATCACTTTTAGCTAGGAGAATCAGCAACATTGTAGCTACATCAAAATAGACTCCATAAAGAGCCACCAAAGCGAATTGAATTGAGCGAGATCAACTTTTTTTTTAGTTGTGGTGATGATTAAAACCAAATAGAGAAAAAATCAAAGCGAAAGAAAATAATTTAAGCAGTTAAGAAAATATATGATAAGAAGTCATAAATAAACCCTTTATAAAAATAAGTTTTTTCTTCCTAAATCAGGAAAGAGAGAATTCTTAGTTAGAGTATTCTTATTTAGTACTTTCATGTTTAATGTAAGATATCTTAGCATAAGAGAAATCAAGGTTTTTTTTTTTTATAATGGAAATAATATTTTTTTGTATCAATACACTAAAGATACTAACTTAGTAAAAAAAACTAAGTTATGATAGGCCTTTTCATAATGTTTGATGGGCCTTGAGGATTTTTTTTTATGTTGCAATGAGTTATGATTTACGTATTCTTGTAAAATAAATCTCCTTTATAGAATAAAAAACCCTTTAATATTTAAGTTAGTAAAGTACATAGAGAAATATAAGGTATAAAAATACAAAAGAGTATTTTATTTAGATGATTATATCTATAGCCATGTGTTGTGATTTGTTGTGTTTTTTTTTTATATATATACTTCGTGATCCTTAGGTGTAGATTCTTGTGTATTTATATACACATAGGGATCACATGTATTTACATTATAAGTACTAGAGTAGTAGACATTCTGCCTATTCTACCCATAAAAATAATCATAAAAAATAATTGCATTATCATGAACAATCGTGTAACTATTCTGTAAAATAATTTGTTCATGGAGGAACTAATCCTATTAACTTGTAAAACAAGACATCCAAATAGGCATCATATTGATAACGTGTAAGTGCCATCTTGCCATCTTATGAGGAAATTGTGTTATAGAGGTGATCCTTGAGAGAGTTTACTTCAATTTCTCTCGTTAGTAGTCTATGCAGTTCCTCCAGAAACATATTTTGAAATTCCCTCACAATAAAAATGATAGTCAACTCTACGCTACCCTTTCTCAACTCTTTCACAAGAGCTAAATAAATTGGACATCTATTCCTGATCAATTTCTTGGTTGTCACGATTGAGATTACAAAACTAGGTATTATTTTTCTCTCCCTTCTAAACACTACCCTCTTCTTATCTACTTCTTAGATGCTCAATGTTCACTTAACTAGTTCATACCCAAAATCAAACCAAAATCATATAACTTTAAAGATATTAATTCTACTCTTATTTCTAACCCTCCAATGTATAACTTTATATTCCTTTATAAATATTATCAATGTCTATGCTTTCTCCTAGAGATGTACTAATAATTACCCCTATATTCATTTTACTAGGCAATATATGCAAGTCATTTTCAATTTGACATGAAATGAAAGAATGACAAACTCTAAGATCAACTAAAGCATAAACTTATATCAATTCTAACTGTGACATACCAATCACAATGTCTGGTACAACTCTCATATCCTTCAAGGTCATGTGATATATCCTACTCCGACTCCTCTCGTCCTGAAACCTAAGTCAACCCCTATTAGCACTCGCTCATGACTAAGTAGGCCTCACTGGTTGATCAACCATAAAAGACTATCGTTGACTCTGTGTAACAGCTCTCTAATACTGTGCTAACTTTGTTGCCCTATACAAGCACTTTTTTTTTTGTGGCTTGTATCTCCACAATAAAAAAAACCCCTCCCTAGGTACTGATAGTCCATCCATCGGTGTCCTTCTTCTCTACAAATCTAAAACCTCTCGGGTGTTACTAAACAATCTTTAGGGTGTTTTTTGGCCACATTTGGTATATAATGGGTAAGTGGATCCCTTTTATTATGTAGAATCAACCACCGTACTCGCCCGCTAACAACCCTGACCACCTGTGGATCCTCTACCACTTATCTACCTAGCTCTCCCTAGATTACCCCCTGAAATCTCCTTTTTTTTAAAAAAAAATTGTCCAGGTGAAAGTCCGCCTCTCCCCTTCTTTGAAAGAGGAGGCCTACTAGTAGAAAATACAAACTCTCTTCTCTTTGACCCAATTATCTATCCCTAATCCAGCCCTAGTCTCGGTTCATCTCGAATCACCTTCTTCATACCCTGAGCAACCCACATTAACTCTTGAATCAATTAAAATTGCATAACTATCAAAACCATCTTCAATTCCTACCTAGGTCCATTAGGAAATCTCTCTATTCGATCATGCTTAGTAGAGAGATATGCGGAAGCAAAGATGGATAATTCCTGGAACTTTCTCTTATACTCCAAGATAATCATATCTCCTTATTTTGAGTCCAAGAATTCATATTATTTTTCCTTTCTATGTTGCCATGAATAATATCACTCTTCAAATTCTTCTTGAAAGTCCTTCCATATCAGCACCTCTTTTAATCTCCTCGCCTTGATAGTCTTCCACTAAGAATGGGCACTCTCGGATAACAGCTGAGTCATATAATTAACTCGTAATTCTTATGGCATATGAATCTAATTCATTACCCTCTCCACCTTCCTCAACCAATGTTCTATGAAATGTTATATGACCTTAACATCTTCCTCTTCTAAGTATGTCACACAACTCATTTCTTTTATACCATTTACCTAATATACCATAATGGTCACTTTCTCCATTCTAGGAGTTATACTAGATACTTCAGCCATCCCTGCTACCATCACCTTAACTAATTGCTTTAATAAGGTAGGGTCTAAATAAGGATTGAACATGACAACCAGCGCCATCGGTGAGGGCTTATGAGCTTGTCCATATCTATTAGCTGCCTCCAAACAATGATACCTTTGCATGGTGAGAGACATAATCATTCTAGCACCCCCTCTTGGAGTGTACAAATGTTGCAGGTATATGTGAGGCAATATCTACTAATGGATCCTCCTCTTGATTACCCTTATACTGTAAACTCGACTCTCCTTCTTGCACTACAGTTGAATCGGTTATGGTTCCTTGTCTTGTTCGAACCATCCTGAAATACATTTCAAAATCACATCAGCATTCTCGCCCTTAGAATAACAACTTGATGCTCTCATACCAATTATAAAAGTCCTAATTATCGGGACAAACAAACAATCATGTTTATTATGAAACATAATTTTTTTATATATATAATTTGCTGAAATTTTGGCAGAATCTCCCCTATACCAGGAGGCCTAATTTATCGATTGTGTTCTATTACTCTTCTATTCATATTTTTCATTCCTAATCCAATCAACTTGGATCTCAAACCACATTAATGGTACTCATTATTTCACCTATGTCCATATTAATATATTTACAAGTGATTATGCATCCTAAGAAAAATAAAGATTAAAGCATATGCATAGAAAATCATAAGAATATTATAACAGTGATATTCATTTGTATCTATGCATCAAAAGTAGAGATTTAACATTATTATTACATGATTAAGTAAATTACAGTCGATCCCAAAACTATACATATTGTTCCTAGTTTATAATTATAAAAATAGAATAGGCTAACGACAACTCCTGACGTAAATAAGATGGCCCTGAAAAGTGCAACAAAAATATTATGATAAATAAATCAACTATAAATAATAATTATTACATTGGAACAATATCAATCAAATACTAAAAAAATAACATCATCAATCATTTATGAGTAATATTTCCCTTTATCTCAAGAAGGATTCATTAAGGGCATGCTAATACTATATCACTAGTATAAATTTGTTATTATTCCTAAATATCTAAACAAATATAATGTGTCAATATCAAGTTACCCCCTTGATATTATTTTCTTTCTTTAATTACCGAAACTAGTTAATCAAGTTCATTTTCATTCTCTCAATCTTTAAGGTTATGCTGATGCTAATTAACCTACTAGCATAATTAGTCTCCTTTATCCGGGATCGACTAAAGACATTTTAAGAAACTAATGTTAATATCAATGTAATCTATTGATATCATTAGTTATCCTAGCCTGAAATAACTAATCAAACCCTAACGGGTACCTTAATTCATCATTTGGAAATATTTATGTCAAGAACCCATTGACATCATTAGTCTCCATTCAGGAGTAGTTAATCGAGTTCCACATAAATGCCAATATCAATACAACACATTAATATCATTAGCTCTCCAAACCTAGCGTAGCCAATCAAATTCTTTTAGATACTTTAATTTTCCATTCATTAATTTCGATGTCAAGGGTCTCTTAATATCATTAGCCTCCATTCAGGAGCAGTTAATCATGATTTTTTGTCCATAATTTTTCTTTCCCTCCATTATTTATTTATTCACTTATTTTACACAACATTGCCGAAGACAAAGAAATAATTTCCAATAATATTAATAATGCCCTAATTTAACAATTTTATAGGTGTTAGACACCTATCTGCTGTGTTCGAAGTCCTCGCTCTGGCTCAAGTTAGTGGTCTAGCCACCAAAGTATCCCATATGAATCAAATAACCCATTGATTAGCACCATTATTAGTAAACTCAAAAATCATCTTTACATTCCAATATAATAAGTTTTCCTTCATAACACATTCCATAACATCCATTTTCCATGTCCCATTTCAATTTTCAAACACATCTTCGTACAAGCATTTTATGCATATAACACAATCAAATCTTTCTTTCCTCTAACAATTTTCTCCAACTGAATTAAATTCTCAAGTCATTAAAAATTTATCATCATCATCATCACTATTAATAATCTACCATCATTATTCATTTTATTAATAACACAAATTATAAGAGGTATCATGGATACATCATTACCAAATCTTTCTATCATTGACCGACCACCTATAACTTCTCTAACCTATATAATTTCTTTATTATTTCTTCATAAATTCACTTATTCCTCAATCTAAAATGATCTTAGGAGCTCAATTTCAAGGAAATTTAACTTTCCCCTAAATTTTACATTAAAACCCTAATCAATTTTGCTATTATTTTGATGGAAATCAAGTAATTCTTGTTTAAATTAATATAGATGGGTTCTAGAAACCTTACCTGATTGAAATTTGAATTTTAAATGCCAACCAGTTAAAATTTTCCAAAGCCTTCTCCTCTTTCCTCTCTTTTCTTCACTTTCTCTCTCTAAGATAATCTTTCCTCTCTTTCCTCTTTCTTAATTTCTAGTGTGTATGTGTTCTTCTCTCTCATAGCATTATTTTTTTTCACTCGTAAACATCATTCTTTAGCCCTTTAAGGTGAAATAAAGGAGGAAGAAATGAAAATGCTTGTTTTCTTTCTTGATTGTAAATTGTCAGCTTTAAGAGATCCAATATCTAAGATGGAATGATTTGACTATTTTATTAAATCGGTTTAGCTATTTCTCAAAATGATAGAGTATTTCTAGTCCTGGAATAATTTACACACACGGTCATAAACCTTTCTTCTTTTATCTTTTTAATTTTTTTTATACTATTATTCTATTTATTTTTTCTTATTTCATTTTATTACACCATAATTTCTATTTTATATATATATATATTATCCTGGGGCTTACAATTCAACTAGGAGGTTGTTGATGGAGAATAAGTGATCTATCTAGGATGTTAATGGTGATAACAATAATTGGTCTCACATTTTTTCTACTAACTTTTCCTTCATCTTACCTTCATAATTCTCATTTCTCACCAAGATCAGAAATATTTCTTGTCACTTTCTTTCTTGTATTTTTATGGCTTTGAGTTGGTTTAAAAAAGCCTTTGGCTGAAGGGGTTTCCATCCAATGGTAGAGGTTTTATGCTAGACGATGTTAAACAGAGTAAGAGAATTAGACATATGAGATCAGGTGAGTAGAGGTGTGTTTACCTAGACCCCATTTTCTAAAATTGAAATAAACATTTAGACTATAGGTTGTAAATCAATTGGAGGATGTGTACGTAAGTGTTGCCACTATAGCTAAATATCATTAACGTCAATTCTATATTAAGAACAAGTTCCTTAACAAGATTTCCTCTCCCTTATAAGAGGATTAGCAAACTAATTAAAAGTGTTTATGATGGAGGATTAGAGATAATTGTCCCTCTATTGCATGTTAAGTTATAAGTACGGTTTGCTCATTTATGGTTTCACTAATAAAGTTTTTTTAGCTATAATTTGTGTTTAAAGAAATTTTATCTAAATGGTTAACTAATTCTTTTGACCTTTGAAAATTTTATATAACACCTTTGGGGAAGATCCATCATTTAAAATGTTTGAAATTTGTTATAAGTTAATAGAGTATGTTGAGGGATCGTACATAATTGCTTAGTTCTACATCTTTTCAAGGACACTTAATAGTTATGTAAAGGGAATCTTCCAATATAAAGCTGACTTTGTAAAAAATAAGAAGTGTAGGTTGTTATCAAATACACAGTTAGTTTCTCTGTTAGATCACGAGAGGTATAGGGAATAGCTACATGCTAGAGGGTTTCTACATGGTTGGAATAACTTTAGATGGTGCCTAAATGATGCTTAAAGCATCTAAGCAAAAAGTTATAATATAGTCTTGATTAATATAACATTATCCTATTAACTGAGGGATATTCCTTGACGGATAATGAGTAAGGTATGCAGACGACTTTTTTTTCTAAATGTTTTCTTCCCATTATTGTATATTGGTTTTTGATTCTATATCTTTTGTGTAAATACATAACTCCATCTATTGAGTGAGAAAACACCTTCGATGTTTTAAAAAAACTTTGAACAACTTAGTTTATTTGTTTATAAGAGATTTATTTCCAAGAAGGGGATATATAAAAAAATAAACTAAAAGAAATATCCAAAAGGTGACAAGAGAAAAGCAAACCAAGGAAAAGAAAATCAAGATGGATATTGGTAGTGTTGGTGTAAGATTGGTCGCTTATTAGAAAAGATATGCACCTGAAAATGAGTGTCCCATATTCTTTTAGGACAACCCCTCATTCAAATAAGACCACTATAATTGATGCTCTTTAAATACAAATAAGCATAACTCTTTTATTGCCATAAACACCTATTGGACATAATTTGCGGTTAGTTCAAAATCTTAGTCTAAAAAATCATTATTATGCTACCTTACTAACATTGTAGATATATTTGAATGAACACCATAATTTTTGAGAGATTTAGAGCAGGTAAGAGGTGGGAGTAACCTTTTTAGTCATTTAGTGCCTACTACTTTCTATAGGTTTTAATTGCAGGTTTAGTTGCTATATTATGAAAGCTAAGGGCAAGGAAACAACTTAGTCTTTGTCCAAGGATCGAGAATATTATTAAGCCTTGAAGGCCTTTTACGTAACACAAGTATAGATGAAAAAAAAAAGGCTTCATAACTTAGAAGCAATTTGCTAAAATTTTCTTTGTAAGAGAGGTTATCATATAATAAAGATTGTAACTTTTTAAGTATATATAATCTAAATCAGATAAAAACTTATAACTCATTAGTAGAGAATCGATAATTAAAGATGGCTTAGTTGAGGCTCAAAGTGATGTTGATTATGCATGCTTAAGTCTTCTTATATGTGGGCTCTATGAGATAATCTCGAAGAATTTCAAGTTATGTATCAAAGAACTCCTACTTTGAAGATCATCGTGAAAGACCAAAAATGAATATGATGAACGACTTCACCCTTAATTTGTCAAAGGATATTAACATAAACTTTACATAAATTTTCCACCCCACCATTGTTCTGAAGTTAGGAAAGATTATCGTAAAGCGTACTCAACCTGCTGGTGAAGGCTTTGATGAACACTAAAAGTCTCTTGTTTCTTGTTTTCTTTAATTTGTATAACCTTTTCACCCTAGCCTTGAAAGGTTTGTTTTGCCTATATTAAATATTTCTTAGATTAGACTCTTAAATATTATTTTTTCCATATAAGGAATGCATTTGTTTGGATTCTATTATCTTTGGTTTACAAGTGTTTTAACTTTCTAATTAAAATATGGAGATATAAAGATTTTATATAGAAATATTTTCATAAATAACAAGAGATAAAAATAATCTTTATAGAGATAATATAATAGAGACTAGTCTTAAGATCTTTTTATTATATAATAGAGACTAGTCTTAAGATCTTTTTATTCATGAAGAAGTACAAAATATGTTTACTACGAATACTTTTCTAAGTGATTTGAACGCTATGTGTGAGGGAGATTTTTTTTTCTTTTCATGTCTTGGAGATGATTAGTGTTAGTTCTGATTACTCTAGTAACTGTGCACAGGCCATCTCATTTCAAGGTTGTTTTGCTTTTTTTTTTTTTCCTTCCAAAATAACATATTGCCTCAAGTTTTCTCAATACTAAGTCTTCCATTTTAAATCGCCTGTTTTTAACATTGGCATTATAGTACTAATATGTTTTGTTCTTGAAGGCCTCATTCTTTATATATGCAAATAATCAGGCTTCATGTACTAAATCTTGTTTTGCCATGCGTTCTCTCTTATTTCCTTTAGAAAAGAAGTACAACAATTAATAACTTGGGTGTAACTCCTAGGTAAATTCCTGTATTTTGATTTACAAAAAAAAGAGACAAATATATATATATATATATATTTGTCCCTTTTTTTTGTAAATCAATGGAGTGGAAATTATTATCTAATAAAGTGAATGTGGGATAATGATTATATTGAATAAGTCAAACTTGTGGGCCAAATGGTTTTAAAACAAAACAAGGAAGTACTTAAATGAAAAGGAGGGGAAAACTTGTAAATATATAAACAAGTGGGGAGTGGAATATAAGGAGCATGTGGTCGGCTATGTGAGGGCTTGAGAGGGAGAAGAAATTGAGTGAAAAAAATCATTATAGTTCATACAAAACAAATCACAAATAAAAGGATAGAACTAGTGATTAAGATATATTAGGAAGGGTTTGAACAAGGAAATCTCAAAAGGGGGACAAGGAATTTTTCTTTTAAAGAGGAGGCATTGAGAGGAAAATAAGGGGAGAAGGAGGAAAGAAATTTTTATGGTGATTTCAAGCTTTCCATTTCTTATTTCTTTGGGTTAGAAGGTAACAAATCCTTTTCTCTTAATTAAATTGATGCATTTAGTGTATTAAGATTTCATTTAATTGTATTAGTGTATAGTTATGGCATGAGTTGTGAGGTTCATTGGATTAATCTATGAAATTGTGATGAATTAATGTTTAAATAAGTGAAATAATAGTGGGTAATGTTTTAATTTGTAAAATTGAAGAAGTTATATTAGTGATGAATTGATATTGTTGTGTTAATTAAATGGGTTGTGTGATAATGTTGAAGATGAAGAAATTATATTAGTGATGAATTGATATTGTTGATTGATAATTAATTGATGAAGAAATTATATTGGTGATAAATTGATATTGTTGATTGATAATTAAATGAGTTATCTGGTAATGTTGTTGATGAATTAATTAAATTAGTAATGAGTTGATATTGCTGGTTTGATAATTAATGTGGTTTTGTGGTGGTGTTATTGATGAAATAATTAAATTGATGATAAGTTGATTGTGTTGATATAGAATTAAATTGATAATGAGGTGACATTATTGATGTAGTAATTTAGTTGGTAACGAAATGAATTTGCAGGAGTAGGCGAGGTTAAAGGAGCCACCCAACAGTCAGGTTCAGCTAGCAGGACGCAAACACCATGTAGGTGTATAACACCTTGAAAATTTTTCTAAACTCTAAATATTTAAATTATCTCCTCGGTCAATGAAATTTCATGCGCCATGCTGATAAACTTTCCTGTGATAATTTATTCTATGAATGGGCGACTGGTGTGCCCGTTGTCCTGGTAAGGGACTGGTGCTCTGTGAATAGGCGAATAGTGAGCCAGTTATCCTAGTATGGAACTGATGTCCTGTGAATGAGCGACTGGTGGGCCAGTTACCTGGTATGGAACTGATGTCCTGTGAATGAGCGACTGGTGGGCCAGTTACCTGGTATGGAACTGATGCCCTGTGAATGGGCGAGTTATCCTGGTAAGGGACTGGTGCTCTGTAAATGGGCAAATGGTGGACCAGTTATCATGGTATGGGATTGGTGCCCTATGAATAGACGACTGGTGGCCAGTTATCCTAGTATAGGACCGGTGCCCTGTGAATGAGCATGAACAATTTTATATTTTAGGTTATAGATTCTGTGATTAGTACTAGGAAGATGGGTTGTAAATTTAGAAATTTCTTTGTGAGTAAATAATATATATATATATAAATGTAAATTTTTTTTAAAATGCTTTAATTGACCATGGTTATCTTTTAAATTATTGTGTATGTTCATCTCAATATCGCGCATCTTAATAGCCTTAGTGATTACTCTTATTACTAGTAGCTCTCTTTTAGACATGTAAATCAGTAATAATAATAAATACTTCCTGTATACTTTTTAAAGGTCATTTTGTTGTGTATGCACTTAAATGGATTAGCTTAATTAAACTTGTATTCTATGTGTAATTATTTTTTTCTAATTATAATGGTGATATATATATATATATATATATATATATATATATATATATATATATATATAAAAGTAACGTAGTTAATATCGTTTGTTTAATAATAATATTTAAAAGATTAAATATGGTTAAAGGAGGTACATTAAATGTATAATCTATGATTATGTGTATAATTGTTGAGATAATTTGTCTTTCTTTTTTTAGCTAACATGATTATTTTTTGGATTGATATGTTAGAGAATGTGAAATATTATTGATTGAGATATGTTGGAGTATAATAAGAACATTGAATTGTGAAAATGGTTTATTAGGGACTGATGTTGATTTTGTCGATAACTTGGGATATGCTAAATTAGGGGAAACCCTGCCGAAATTTTTGAAAAAAAAATCATGAATTTTCAATATATATTGCTAGAAATTTTGGGGTTGTTACATTAGGCACCCTATCTCCACATGTATTACTACCTCGGTACCATAAGTAAAGAGAAAAGGTGTTTATCTCATAAATGTTTTTAAAATAGTCCTATAACGCCCACAAGATTTCATAAAGGAGTTCAACTCATTCTCTTTTTACTCAATTTATCTTATGTTAAGCCCATTTAAAAGACTTTTGTTTATGAGTTCTACTTATTTATTAGTTTGAGGATGGAAAATAAAGGAAAAGTTGTGTTTAATATGAAGTCTCTAATATTGTTCCCTTATCTTTTTATTATCAAAGTGAGTGTCATTATCAGTAATTATATCCTTATAAAGCCTAAACCTATAAATGTTGTTTTTCCTATAAGAATAAGATAACTTTGTTGGTTATTATTTCAACAAAGCTTCAACATTTACCTAATTAGTGAAGTATCATGTCGTAACTAGGAAAAACTATATTTTACCTAATGTATTAAGGAATGAACCTAAGAAATTTATTCTCTACGAGGAGAAGGCTAAGGCAAGGTGATAGTGGTTATATTTAAAGGGTTGACGAGGCACTAGAGAAAACCTTTGGTATTTATCATATTTTTTCACCAAGTCTATGTCATCCTAGACAATAAAGCCAATAAAATCTTGATCATGTAGTTTGAGTGACCAAGGCCCCTGCTATTACATAAATGTTACAAACCCCTTCATATATCTTTCTTAACATATATTTTATATTTTCAAGGGATAAACACTTTTAAAAAATAATCGTTATTGACCTTTTATGCAATGCACCATTAATGAAGCAATATCCAAATGCTCATCCCATCAACCAAACAATTTCAATTATAACCCTAGATAGCTTTTCTATCAATAGGTACTTCTCAAGTGGAGTTTTTCAGTCTTCTACTTTTAGCATGGTTTAGATGGTAGCTACGAGTTCCTATTATGTTCAATGCTCAATCTTTCAAGTACTTTTATCCAAATAACATGAGGCACCTCTACCACATTATAACTAGCCAACTTTGAAAAGAGATCAACTTCGCTATTTTTTCTCTCAATAAACTTTGATGATAAAGATTGTTTTTCCTTCTTCCACCTTTAAGACTACGTGTACTAGTATGCTTTATCGATATTAATCATGGAAGACTCTTTGACTTCAAACTATCCTTTATATTGCATGACTATAAGTAAAGAGTTACTATGCACTTGGAGGGGGTGGTCATTAAAAGCCTTAACTAAGTTGAGATTAGTCGAGAGGGCTTTATATTCAATCATATTATTGGAGAAAAAGAATTTAAAATGGAGTCCATATTTGAAAACCTTCCCTATAAGGATTATTAATATAATCCCAACTCTATATTTATGAATATTAAAGGACTCATCCATGTAAAGTTTCCATATGACTTGGCTCATTATGTAATTGAGTGTTATGTGATGTTTGAGCGTTAACAACTTTATAAATAAGCATTTTATGATAAAAATTTCCTAGGCATGGTCCTTGTGACCAATCTTGATTGATATTTTAGGTTGTATTCTTCTAATTTAATAGTTCATTTAATTATGTGCTCTAACATGTATGGCTTGAGTAATTTATTAATGGAATTGGTCAACCAAAATGATTACCTTGTGTAATTGGAAGCACGAATAGGATGATGTTCACTTTCTTAATTTTAAAATATCTGGTCTTGGAGTCCTAACAAATTTGGCTAGTATATAGTACACAAAACATTAGACCCTCTTTTCCTCTTGAACCAATACCATGCTAACTGCCAAATTCATGACTTTTAGGTAAACAAAAATATTCTACCTTCCAAGATTAAGCATAAGTTTTAGAAAGGATATATATGTTTTAAGCTCTTAAAAAGTTTTTTAGTACTTTAAAGTCCCTTCAAAATTGGAGATATTTTTAAAATATTTTAAAGAATGGCAAGCAATGTTCTCCAAGGTAAAAGAATAATATGTTAAAGGGTGGCAACTCTTAATGTGAGCCTTTGACCATCTCTCATTGAATATGAGAAGTCATGGTAAGGATGACTTGGACCTTTCAAGATTCAGCTTTATTCATATGCTATTTACAAAAAAAAATGTTATGAACTTTTTTTAATGGCAAAGACATATTTCATGGGATTTAGTTTCATCCTATACTAGCGCAAACTAGAAAAGATCTATTAGAGGTTGTAAAGATGCTACTCGAAAGTCATGCCTTTAACTAACATATTATCAACGTAAATATCCATGTTTCTATGTAATTGAGCTCTAGAAACCTTATTCACTAATGCAATCTTAGCTTCAAAACCAAGAGATCCATTAGAGGTTTGATTAGGTCCAGTTACGAGACTTAGAGTAAAGAGGTTCAAGAAGGCAATTATTGGACTTTTTCAAGATACATGAGCTAAGATGGACTTCAAACAAATATCAAATAATAAAAAACAAGCCTTGATTAATTTGATTTATGTTCAAGAAGAGCTTTTAGGGCTTCTAGACATTACATAAAGATTAGAATAATAAGATTCAAATATATCAGTTTTTATATTTGCTACTGTTTTGGCCATAACTTGAGTTACAAAATGAATTTTGATGTGATTCTAATTGAATTGGAAAGTAGACATCCATATATTTCTAGTGACATGGTAGACTTTCTAATTCATCAATATGAGGGAGAATCATTCATTTGAAGTTGAGCTTCAATTGTACTAGCAAATTACAAAACTCGACTTTGAGCTTGTTTTAATTACTTGGGATTTTATTGATTTTATTTTAGTTTTTTTATAGGGCCTAAAGCATTTAAGGGTTATTTGGGTTAGTTTTATTTTATTAGTTTAGTTATTTGAGGCTTTTAATGTGTTAAGACCTATTTATCAAGTTTGGGTCCATTATGTCAAATCAGGGTTAACTTTTTACTATATAAACCAAATGTTAATATTATTTTGAGGTTGATGAATTTTATCTAAAAGTTTTTTCATATTGTGTGTTTATTTCTCTTTATATAGTTGAATGATTCTCATACTAAGTTCTTGATTGAACTTGCAAACTTTTTGAATGATTGATCAACTTTATTCTGATTTATATTTCTCGTTCACATCTTGTCTTAGGCGTAAGGTGGGGGTGATCAATTTCATATAACTTTGGTTGTCCAAGGTAAGGTTGTTATTAGGTCAAGATGCAAACTTTCTTCAAAGCCTAAAATTAGCAATCTAAGGGAAAATTTTGCAATATTAACTATATTTTATATATAGCCCTAACATTTTTCACTCTAAATGGTATAATTTGGTAATAAAACATTCCTTTATGTATGATAAATAATTTCTTTTCTTTTTTGTTAGGATGCATGAGTATCTGGTGATATCCTGAATTCGCGTTTAAAGAACCGAGAAATACAAAACCAATAATGGGTCCATTAGTTTATTTATTTTGGGTAGGGAGAAATTTTCTTTAGGGAAGGTGTTGACATTAGTTAAGTCTACATATATATTCCTTTTTTTTGTTAGACTTCTTTATTATGACTGTGTTTTCTCAAGCCAATTGAGGTATAACATCTAGCTAATAAAATTGGCATGTGGTAACTTGTCTATTTTCTAGAAGATGACTTTTTTATTTCTTCAATGAAGGTTTTTTTTTGGTAAATAAGAGGAAAAAAAGGACTGACATTCAACTAATGAAAGGCTATATCCGAGCTAATTCTTGGCATGTCATTGAAGGAAAAATTCTCTTTTTGGATGTTAAGAAGCATTGTTAGGGCTTTCTCTTACCTAGAGTCCAAAGTGGACCCAATTCTAGTGGTCAAGTTGCTTCTTTGCACATGAAGACCAATTTATTCCAAACATTTTATAGCTTTAGTATGCATCTTTAGTTTCTCTTTGAGGATTCCTTATCGGTATACCAATAAAACTTTTTTTTTTCTTTTAAGACAAGTGGGGATGCATTTACTAGAAATCATCTGATTTCTTAAGTTAATTCTTTGCTTATAAAGGCTAACTTCTTACAAACATTTAATAGTTTTGGTACACTTCCTTAGTCTCTTTTTAAGTGTTGCTCAATTAATAAAACATTCTTTCCTTTAGAAAAATAGAGGTGTATTTCCTAAAAACCATCTGATTTCCTCTCACTGTCACCATTCTTTTATCAACGGGGAACTTCATAGCCAAATACTTGGTGCTAATTATCTCATAAAGGAGAGGTCTTCCAAAAATGATGTTATAAGTTAAATCAATCTTGATTACCATAAAAATTTGCTAGAACATGATATTTTTAATAATTTCTAATGACGATTGGTATGTTTAGAGTGTCTTTCACTAGCATGCATTTATCCTTGTATGACAATTTAGGAAGTCTTAACTAGAGTAAATTTAGAGGGGTTAATGCCCATTTATGACATCGCTTTTTAAAAAAAAATGTTAATCGTGCTTGTATCATCCACCAACACCTTATGTAATGTATGATTAGAGAGTTTGGTAGTAATTACTAAGGTGCTTTTATGAGGAAAGGTCACCACTTTTCCATCTTCATAAGTGAATTCAATAGGCTCATGCTATAAGTTCAAGAATTGTGAGGCAAGTAATTCTTACTTCCTATAAGGTTTTATTTATTTATTTTTGTTGAGGTCCTTTCTTGCCAAAATCCCACCTTGTATCATGTTAATTTTGGGTAGTGTCTTATTAGAAGTGTCAGCCCCTCTCCTTGCTATTTGTTTTTGATAAACTATTAGTGGTAACCCTTACTAATGTCTTTTTATTTCTTTTTTAAGAGCATAACAGTCCTTGATGTCATGACCCATGTCTTTATGAAAGAGGTGGAACTTTTTAAAATTGTGTGTATTGGCGTCTCTTTTTATTGGAGATGGATATTCATAAATTATCTTTTTTTAATGATTGCAAACATCTTTATTGAAGTGGTATTTAAAGGAGTGATTAGAGTTTAAAGAATATTAATTGATTATAAATTGACATTTTTGGGTTATTTTTGAATGCCTTAAGGCTATCAAACGACTAATGATGTTTAAAAGATTTTCTCTCAGTTTATAAAACCAAAGATATCTTTTTCTATCCACACTCATCTTCTTTAAGAAAACATGGTTCTCTATTGCCTATTTAATTTGGGGAGAGTTCAATCTAGGAAAGCGTATAGACCTTTCCATATAATATAGTTGTAGACCATTGATCAAGGCCTCTTTGGTAACAGGTTCAAATAAACCCTCTACCTTAAACATATCCTTATTAAACCTATTTAAATATGTTTTGGAGTTTTTATTTTCTCACTAGAATATATACACTTGTGTTGAAATAGGCAATAAGCTTGACATATAAATTGTTGAAGTCAAGGATAAAACTGAGCTTCAAGCTATGATACCATGCTAGAACAAATTCATAAAATATGGTCAAAAGGATTTTACAAGTGATATTGTTATCCTGTATGATTAGGTTTGAATTTCTTCTTCTATTTTATACATATTCTCTTAGGTCATTGAACTTGTCATATTTTTCCAAGTTATTTTTTTATGGAGATGAAATCATTGGAGAGACAGGAGTCTAATACCCATTTACATATTAGGGAGTCTCCATGGACTCTACATAATAGATTGTATTCATCCTTTAAAGTGTGCATAATTTACTCGTGTTAAAGTTTTTTTTTCATATAGGAATGCTCGAGCAGGATTTTAAAGGAGAGTGATGGCAATGGCGATTCTTATGGCTATGCCATACTAAGGCTTTACTTTTAGGCTTTTAGAAATCACCATTGGAACACTTAATTTGAGAACATTCATCTTGGTAGTAAGAGCAACTTTTAGGCAGGATTAGGGACTGATAATACTCTTGCCTATTTTTCTACATGTTGTTTTACTCTGTTCAATTCATAAAAAGAAGTTGCATACATGTGATTGGTGATGCGAATGACAAAGCTAATGGTTGCACCATTTGTTCACTTTATTTTTCTTTGTTATTTGATGAAGGTCCAGAGGAGTTGATATACCTATTGTAACACCCGGACATCACGGGGATTGATTAAAAATTAATCTCAAGTGGAAAAAGAACAGATATCTGACATCTTGTTCTTTTAGGGGAAAAGGTCTTGTTTAAGGAGTCGCCACCTAGTATTATGGTCACTAGGAACCCTAACTGGTCAACAGAGATTCTATGGTCTGGGACTGGTTACACGAAAGGGAAGATGGTATCACCCCATTAGCGTCCTACGTGAGGCAGGTTGCATTGATGGTTTTGTCTAAAATTGCTAAAGGTTTTGTTTGTGTTATGTTCTTATGGTCATCCTGTAATATTCCCGACTCTAGCGTCAGTGAATATTCATCTACGAATATTTCCAACTCTGGCATTAGTAAATATTGTGTAACTCAAAAAGTATGGTATTTCTAACTCTGACGCCAGTAAATAAATCCGTAAAATTCTATATTAAAAGAAACAAAAACTATTTTTTTATTTTCTCTTTTTATTTATGTAGCCCAGTCTCAAAACTAAAAAAAAAGGTCGGGTCACTGGTCCAAACCAGTGACTCGGTGTGGCCACTGTTGCATGCATGCGTGAACAATTCACGCATGCAAGCAACAGTAATATGCTAATTAATTTTAGCAAACAGGGAAAGAAGGAGAACTCACCTGGCGTTGTTGTGACTTGGAGGCGCAGCTGAGGGAGACAGTCTAGCGTTGCTGCGACTTAGAGGCGCAGCTGAGGGAGACGCTCTAGCGCTGCTCTCAGTTGAAGATCCGGCCTGCTGCTCACAGCGAGGACAAGCTGTTGTCATGAAGGAGAGTTTCTGATGTTGCTTTAATAGAGGCTGGAAGAATATCCTGTTGTCAATGTCTGGAGAAGAAGGTGTTGCCTTTTCTGCTGGAAGGAAGATCTTCTGCCACTATTACTGTGTTGATGAAGACGCGAGGTTCTTTCTAGCAAAGAAGAAGTTGCACCGCGAGTCTACTAATGTGGACGCTGCATGTGCAGAAGGAGTTGCTATTGCTTTCCAAAGCTCACCGTGTCTATGGAAGAAAAAGCTGCACTGCTGGAGGACAAGAAGCTACATCACAGGACTTTGGTGTGGTGGCTGGACGTAAGGAGGAAGCTGAATGATGAGAGGAGGAGGCGACGCTGTTTGTTTTTATTACGCTACGATATTGGTGTTGCTCTAAATGCTGGACCGAAGAGAAGGGGTTGCTGTTGTAGTTGAGTTGAGAGAAAAACCTGTCTTTGTTTTGCAGCTGCCTGTGGCTGGAACCATTGGGTTTTCGGGTGCTGATTCTCCATTGCTATAGGTAAATGGCCGAGGAAGAAAAAGAGTTGCTGATAGGGTGAGGCTGAGAGAGGGTTGGTTTGGGAGATGGTGGTAATGGCTTCGGTTGGCGGGGAGGGAGGGAAGCAAAAGGAAAATGCCGAGGAGGGGGAATGTATGGCTGGTTTGAGACCAAGGAAGAAGAGATGAAAAAGCTGGGGGGATAGGGCAGCGGCGGCTAATCTAGGATTCGGCCGCGCCCTCTTTTTTTTTGTAAATGTTTTTTTATTTTTATTTTTAGGTTTCTGGTAATGGCCTTCTTCTCGGTTTTTTGCCATCTCTTTTTTCATACCCTGAGATCTCTATTTATAGTGCCAGAGTGACACGACCAAAAAATTGATGTCTTCTCCCAAGTGCAGGAGTGTCGAAGTAATAAATAACCCGGCAAGATCGGGGTCGAACCACAGGGAGGTTAATTGTATAAATTATAAACAACAATAATACAACAACAATAGTAACAATAATAACAATAATAATAATAATACTAGTAGTAGTAGTAGTAGTAGTAGTAGTAGTAGTAGTAGTAGTAGTAGTGATAATAATAATGATACCAATAATACTATTAATAATGATAATAATAAAGATGAAGAAGAAGAAGAAGTTGATGAGAACTTTGAGATGAAGATTAACGTAAGGATTAAACAATGATAACAATAAATGTCAAGGTTAGAGGATCCACTAATGGTATTTCGAACAAGTATAGTATAAACTCTTTTTATTCAATTGGAAACCACACACAAAGGAGGTTCCAATCAAATTATAAATTGTTAACATAATTACATTAGTTATTTTATTCGAATAATGTTAATACTTGTAAATGTTGTCAGGCATTCATGATTATAACTTATGTTAACAACAAATCAAGTTCCTTTCATAGCTCAGGTGTCGGTTATACCATACAGTATGGGCTATGAAAG
>Ga0325414_1000989_pt1 | contig 26039 bp, 22 predicted proteins | sample PopdelMetagenome_8_FD_206183 | JGI IMG/M metagenome (GOLD analysis project Ga0325414, IMG submission 206183) | Populus deltoides microbial communities from Bellville, Georgia, United States - Leaf-PdKOR-R3 | ecosystem: Host-associated > Plants > Phyllosphere > Phylloplane/Leaf | place: USA... | reverse complement strand
AAGATGAACATTTACCATAAATTAAAGGTATCTTATATTATTAGATACGTTATTATAAAACATGCTTTAGTTAAAGAGTTATTGATACTTCAAGTGCAAAATGATGATATAAAACCTTGATAAAAATACACTTTTAAGTACTAATCAGTGAGCTATGAGATAGGAGAATAATGTTTCTTGTAAACAAACTAACTAGTCTCATCATTCTAATTGAACAAGGTATGAACAAAATAACTATTGTTGAGACAAATGGATGATTCAATATGTGGTCATTTAAGTATAAATTATTTTACTATGAAGAACATGGTGAAGAAATGACCATAAATTAGAGTTGTATTTTAGGAGTGTAAAATGGTTAAAATGTTTTGAAGAAAAAAGGGTTAAAAGATTGATTCTCCTATAAGTTTTTAGAATAACCTTGATCCAGATAGTAAGCCACTATTAGGATTAACAATAAGATGATAAACCACCTTATAGAGATCACAATCCAAAATTATTAGAAGGTTAACCAAGCTAAATCGCATGGCTATTGTTTCATCATTATGGTAAAAAAGGATTTGGTATTGTTTATTTGATGTTAAGGTCATATCTATATTCATAGGACCATTTCTCTATATACACATCATGTCCTTTAGTAGGTAACATCAAGAATAGAGAAAATTCCTGTAAAATAGTGGTGATAGGCTTCTTATTCACCATACTAGTCAATTCGAAGGTTTTTCTATTTGACCTAAAATTTACACCAAAGTTTGCATAAACTTTCCTAACCATATTCACAAACACCTCTCGACCCTTCATTTCCAATAAAAGAATTTTATTGAGCATGGGTAAACAATTCTCCAAAATTAAAAAAAATCTCCTAACTCATTAAAAGTTACAGTACACCATTTAAGTATATTTTTTTTCATGGAGTTTTTTAGTGTATTATTTTTTAAAAAATTTTTGGTTGACAAAGAATTCTCTAGGATAATATGGACTATCCTTAAGAGAAAACTCATGGATAATGTATATTTTGATTTTGGAAATTCAAATTTCTATAGCATAACATTTAAGAGTATTAAGTCTTGATAAGTTGTTAAAATCTTTCAAATGAATAATGACATAAAGATGGATGGGACAAGTAAGTGTAAATGTTACTTGTAAAAGAGAAAAAATAAGAATTGTTTTTGGTATTGTTCATTTAATGGGAAAGTCATATCCATAAGACCATTTTGTTTAAAATAGAGCAACTTCTTATAAAGTAAATTAATGGTGATAGGCTTTTCATTCACCATACTAGTCAATTCAAAGGTTTTTGCATTTGAACTAGATTTTGCACCAATGTTTGCAAAAAATTGACTTATCATATTAACATACAACTCTCATCTTTCTCTCCTTGTAAAAGAATACCAATGTTTAAGTTTTTTTTTAAGATCTTTTCACATTGGAAAACCAAATATGTCTAGCCAAATTTGTTCAACCAAAACTCAGCCTTAATTTTCTTCTTTTTTTCTCTTTGACAAGAAAGTTTTACACTCACTTGTCCCATCTATCTTTATATCATTCTTCATTTAAAACTTTAACAAATTGCCAAGACTTGAATACTTTTAAAACTTGTGTCATAAATATTTAAATTTCCAAAATCAAAACATGCATTATCGTGCTAGTTTTTTTTTTTCCATTCCTTATTCTTTTATTTTTCCACTTTTTACTAGTCTTCATCATCTCTAAAAGTCTAAACTTATCAAGATATCTTATCCATATAAACCAAACCATATATCTCTTTTACCGTGCCTCTAATAAAAACATTCCATTCACCATCTCCAACTATAATGATCAACATTCATCTTCTCAAAACAACACTAACTTATTTAGATAATCTCTCATAATTCCACCCTATAAAATATCCATGAGTTTCCTTTTAAGGATAATCTATACTATCTAAGAGAATTCTTCACCCAAACCTCTTTTGAAAGATACAAGACCCAAATAGCAGTAACCATTATCCTCGTAGCGTATCTGAGTTCTAATAAATTGCTAGAGTTTTTTTTTTATGACAAAACAATAATATTTAATATAATATTTTTTTTAATTACTAATTGAAATATAATTAGAATTTTGGAAATAAGGGGTGAAAAAAATAAATAAAGAGTGTTTTTGTAATTATATATAAAAAAATATACAAGAACAATACATAGGAATGATGTTGGGTTAGGACTACATAAATCTGAAAACCCTTTTTCTTTTCTCATCTCGAAGACAAAACTCTCGAACTTGTTTCGCAGTTTGCTTTTAGGTTATTTGATTTTATCATCAGTTCTCAATCAATGTTAATTACTTCCTTTTTAGTCTTTAATCTAAGCTAAAACTGCTTTAAATTAGTACTTAACAAAAACAAAAAAAAATTCCCTAAATATTTCAAGTTTTTTTTTTTTTATTAAAGAAGGAATTCAATGACTACAAAAGACGTATTGTTAACGGGTGTAATCTAACTCTTAATTGTTTACCCATGCTTAATGGAACTATTTTACAGGGAGTGAAAGTGGAGAGGAGTTTGTGAATATGGTAAGACAATTTTATGCAAACCTTAGTGCAAAGTGTAGGTCAAATAGAAAAACATTTGAATGAACTAGTATGGTGAATAAAAAGTCTATCACCATTACTTCATAAGAAGTTGCTCTATTTTTAATGTTACCTACTAGAAGGTATGATGTGTTTAAAGAGAATGGTCCTATATATATGGATATGACCTTCCCATCAAATGAACAATACCAAATCCTTTTTGGTACAATGTTGAAGCAAGGCCATAAGATCTAGGTCGCCAAACCTACTAATAGTTTTCGTTTGTGTCCTTCATGAGGTGATCCATCATGTTATTGTCCCTTATAAGGGTCCCGGTGGTGAGATTGATTGGATCATTATTTAGATCATAGTTAGCTTGAAACCTTATAGGAGAATCAACCTTCAAGCTTTTTTTATTCGAAACATTTTAACCGTTTCACCCTTCCAAAATGCAACTCTAATTTATGGTCATTTCCTTACCATGTTCTTCATAGTCAAATGTTTTACACTTAGAGGACGACATGTTGAATTATCCTTTTATATCAACAACAATTATTATCTCCATACCTTATTCAAATGGGATGATGAGATATGTCAATTTGTTTACAAAGAAAATATAAGTAACTTTGGGATCTTCAAGCACTAATTTTTTGTGTATGTCAAAGATCTACCATAAAGGATTTCCCTTATAGTTTTGGTCTTAATGCTACCATTTCTAAAGAAAGTGACAATGAAGAAGAAGATCCAATCATTATAGAGTATCCCAACCAACTCTTGTCCTTGTTGTTCATCACCTAGTTTCATGTATTTATCTTATTTCTTATGTTATTTATCTTTGAACTTGTGAATTTGATACTTAACCATACTTGTATTATTGCAGATTTATTGTCTATCCTCCTTTTTTGATATGACAAAAAAGGAGAAACATGTATGCATATTTTTAGGTTGGACATGGTTAATATATATGTATTTTAATTAATCCTTGATTGACACTTCTTTATGGCATGTAATATTTTATGTTAAACTTGGTGAATAATATTTTATGTTGAACTATGGTATTGACTATGACATGTGCTTAATATATATATATATATGGGTGGGTGGGTGGGTAGGGGCGCGTGCGATGTTGATATCTTTGCATGTCATAATTATTCTTTAACATGCACATTAGTAGGGGCGTTTCTAAATATTTGAGATATATATTGAGAAGCATATTATTGAATAATATCTTTATCTTTTTATTATATATATTTGTTATCATCATAAAAAAAGAAGAGATTATTAGCCCAAAGGTCTTTACCTATGCTTTTGATAATGTTGATGATAACAACAATTTAACAAATTTAATGTGTATGTCAAGTTTTTCATATTGTTAGAAGTTTTCTACTATAACAACTTGGAGTAATAAGAAATTTTTAGATGCCAACTTGACTTGAAGATACCTAAGCTTAATATCATGTAATCAAGTATTTATATAATTTAATTTGGCATCATAAAAATAGTCTTTCATCTAAAAATACTTTTATTATCAAATTTATACATAATGAAAAACAATTCATGAGAAAATCTTCTATAAAATATTTTACCATTATTACTCATTTTTTAGTTTACATTCAAGAGTTAACTTGTCTTAAACTCAATGTTTAGCTTGTTTTACACTCAAAACTCTTATAACAACTTATTTTCTTTCAAAATGTATCATCTAGTCATTTCTAATACATGAAGAGATACATTAAAAAAAATATTGTATTTCAATTTTGAGTGAATGAATAATGACTATGTACTCAATTCTCATCTATAAATATCACTTGTGCACTTCATATGAAGTACGTTACAATACTTGATGCTTGAAAACTCTATAATCTAAAAGCTTTTATTATTTTCATAATTTTTTTAAAGGTTGAAACTCTATTTGTATCAATCATGTATTTCACATCCTTGAATAAGATTACTTTCCATAAAGACTTAAGTTCAATATATTTTTATAATCTTGAACTTGTAAAAAGATTAATGTATCTGTAAGCTCTCACCGTAAAGAAGACTATAAGTTGTTAGTGAATACTTGGATGGTGATTCAAGAAGTGGAATAGGTGATTTAGTAAACTAATATAAATTTATTATGTCTCTATTGATCTCTATCTCATTTACTTTGTGTCTTTCATATTGAATATTTGTTTTTTATTAACGTGGATGTCCGGGCCAGCTTGCGTGCACCTCGACTAATCTCACGGGCCCTGAAGTTAACGACCATGTAAGCCTCTAGTGGTCCTGGGGTTTGTGGGACTCAAACTGATAACCTCTGAAAAATAAACTTAGAGTCTAACTAGTTGAGCTACATTACTCAAGGTTTTTAATATTTAAAGTGTTAAAAGGATTAAATTTTTTAAAGTATCGTATCTTCAATTAAACACCTAATTCACCTTCTTTTAAATGCTTTTTATAATTTCACTCTCATCCACACTCCATAACACAACTACAACACCACCACTCCCTTGTTATCCCATCTTTCACCACCACCCATCCTCATGTTCGAGTGCCCTAGAGAGAGACAGAGAGAGAGAGAGAGTTTGAAATTGGTTTGAGCTAGGAGGTGATAGAGAAGGAGGAAGGATAAGAGAGATAAAAAAAAAGAAGAAAAGAAAACCCAAAGACAGAAAAAGATCTCGAGGAGAGAGAGAAGAAAAAAAAATTAAGCGGAGAAAACTAAAGTCGGTGTCAGTTAGGAAAATGAAGTTTGAGTTAGGAGGTGGTCGTCAGAATGAAAATTATTTCAAAAGACAAACTTGCCATCAACCAAAGATTAGCTGCAAAGGGCCCCTGCCATGCCATGCCATGCCATTTGGTAGAGAAATGAGATCAAGCCGAAGAGTGGTTGGAGAACTGACAGCAAAACCAAACGTGACACCGAGCCCACCGTTACCGTAGCATCATCATTGGAACTGAAAACCCAGGCATCATCGTCCACTAAGTCCAAAGGGGCCTTATTCAAATGTAGGAGGTGGGCGTTTGAGACAGAAACCATGCATCCAAATGCCCCTCAGCCAGCTGAACCACCAGCATGGAGGGTCACAAAACTAACGACCAAAACTTCTTTATTTTATGCTTTGATTTGGGATTACTGTTCCCCAATCTTGTTTCATCCCTTTAATCAATACTAGTGATATTCATGTTGGTATAATATTAAAATATAATTATAAATAATTCCCCACGGCTCTCTAACTTACCATCTATGACCTGCCTACCTACATTGTGACAATAATGCAAGCATAGCTAGTAATTGGTTGAAAAAGTATCTCTGCTATTCTTAGCGACACGGAATTAAACTTGATTCATCTAACAATCATTATTGAATCTAAAACCCCTTATAAAAATACTGTACTTCTATATTAAAAAATACTTTTCATTGTAATAACACCTTTATCTTCTATCCAAAAACTTTAATATTAATTATCACTAGTATTAAAGTTTTTTCACACGATTAATTTATTATTATCAAATTAAATTGAGATAAGTATGTTTTTTTTATTTTAATTTTATAGTAAAATGATGAAACTACTATTGAAGTAAAAAATTTAAATATGTCATTAAGAGACATTTCATATTTGCACAATGTTTTTTTCATTATTAGAATGTCAATTAAGAGAAAATTTGGTATTTGAGCATATATATAAAATAATAAAAAATTAAAATGTATAGTGAAATGATTAAAATATTGTTAAAAGAAAACAAAAATCTAACTGAGTCAAGGGTTTTTTTTTTTTTGTCTTTTCACAATGATTTTTGTGTTATTATTAAGTCACCTAAGAGACAATTTGGTATTTGGCTAAATAAAAAATAAAAAAGAATAGGCACTTGTACGACATTGAAAGGCGCTCACGCACTTCGAGCTGCATGTGTGGCGCCTCCCAACATCCAAAAATACTCTTTCACTATATCGTTGGAAGTGTTGTCATGTCATTGAAAGCATTGTTATGTCCTATTACATGTGGAGTAGTGCATGTTGACATTGGCGGTCTGGTTTATCATCGATAGATCTTTTTTTTTTCTCCTCCCCTGAAAATTATAGTTTGACCTTTTTTGTTATTGATATTTCAACTTCAATCTTTATTTATTTTATTTTTATTTTTAGTTATTGGCTTTTTTGAAAAAAAAATGATCAATCCATCATCGTTTTCTATTTTTTTTGTTTAATTAAATTAAAGTTCATTTATTTAAAACACCCTTGCAGCAATTGAACATCATATTTTGCACAAAAAAAAATAGTCTAGCTTCGTTATAAGCGCATACACCGAGTCTAGTGTAAAACTAGAAGAAAAGGAAAATTGCCCTCATTGTAGTCTAAGATATTTAATTCTAGAATTTTTAATAAGAAAATTGCCTCTATTATATTCATTGGGAAATGTAAGTTAAACTAAACCATATATATATAGAGATTAACCATTGGTTTATGTTCACGAGAGCTCTAGTTTTGAGAAATGAATTAATTAGGTTTTCTTATTAAAAAAACTAATTATTTAATTCTTTTTGTCCATTTTATGTTCCTTTTATATTTATTTATTTTAAAAAATAGAGAAAGGAAAAAAAATAGATATTATAGATGAATTAATATCTCTCCTTATTATAAAAACTAATTATTTAATATTTTATCCATTTTATGTTCATTTATTTATTTATATTTTTTAAAATAGAGCAAGAAAAAAATAGATATTATAGAGAGATTAATAAGAAAAGAATAATTTTTTTTAAATAATATAATATTAAATTAAGCATGGTCGACATTGGCTAAGAGATTAAATAATTAATTTTTATTGTAAGAAAAAATTAATTTGTTTCTCAAACTAGAGGGATTAATTTATAATTTACCCTTTTTTAATGATTTTTTGGTTTTTATCCCTTTCAAGTAGAGTCTTAGGTAATTATGTACATTTAAATGTGGATGGATTGGTTTATTCATGATAATTTTAAAGAACAACTCTGCTTGCAACTTGAGTACAATCCAGCAAAAAATAAAACACCGAAATATTAATAGAAGTGTGTTTATTTAACCGTTGTGGCTGGAGATATATATATTTTTAAATATAAAAAAAATATTTAGATATTATTAATATTTTTTTTAGTAAAAAAAATTCAAACTGTGTGATGATTCATCTAATATAACACAATTGAATTTTGAAAGTATAAAAATAACTCGTACGACCTATAAAAAATAATTTGACTAAAAACAATTTCAAGTTGATATTTTTTTTAATATTAAGATAACAACATAGTAGATTGATTTGGGTTAACCCGGGTTAACATATCAAATCCATGACCCGAGTTATGAGACTATGATAACCCTCATAAAAAGCAAATCAAAATAAATTTTAAAGTTTTATTCTCAACAACCCAATATTGAAGGATAAAATTGAAAAAAAATCGATTAAAAAAAGAACCTAAAAAGCGACATGAGTTAACGTGTCAAACTCGTGACCCATGTCATAAAAACATGATAACCTCATAAAAAAAATCAAAATAAATTATAAAATTTAATTCCTAATCAATTCAATGTTGAAGGACGTGATTAAAAAGAAAATAAATTTAAAAAATATATCTAAAAAAATCGAGTCAATCCATCAAACCCATTATTAATTAAAAAACGACATGACTTAACTCAGATTAAAACAAATTATAAAGTTTAGTTCTCAATCGACTCTATCGGATCCAATATTAAATAATAAAATTTATAAAAAATTAATTAAAAAATAACAAGAAAAATGAGTCAAGTCAAGTCAACTTAGGTTAACACGTTAAGTATTATTTTCTAGTCATGACGCCGGGACAACCTAATAAAAAGCAAACCAAAATAAATCATGAAACATAATTTCTAATCAAACACAATATTAAATGATGGAAGTGAGAAAAAAATCATTTAAAAAAAAACTGAGTCAATTGGGTTAATCTGCTAAACTCGCAACTTGGGTAATGAGACGAGAAAAACCCAATAAAAATAAATCTATTTTTTAATGACTCATGACCTGGGTCATGATAATGAGATAAGCTCTTAGAAACAAAATAAAAAAAATATAACCTGATTTAACCGAGGTTAAAATATCAAAACTCGCAAATCTGATCATGAGACCAAGATATCCTCATATAAAGTAAACTAAAATAGACTATAAAGCTTAATTCTCAACCGATTCAATGCTAAATGATGAAATCAAAACAAAAATCAATTAAAAAAAGGACTAAAAAAACAACTCAAGTCATCTCAAGTTAACTCGTTAAGTACTATTCCCGGGTATTGAGGCCAGAATAATTTAATAGAAAGCAAATAAAACAAATCATGAAGTCTAATTCTCAATTAACACAATATTAAATAATGAAATCGAGAAAAAAAAAGTTAATTAAAAAAAACCTGAGACAACCGGTTAACTTGTTAAACCAGCAATTCGTGTCATGAGAGTGAAATAACCCAAAAAAATCTAATTTTAAATAATAAAATTAAAAAAATTCATTAGTTGAAAAAAAGAGTTAAGAAAAACCAAGCACAATTCTAATAAATAATGTAAGGAGAGGTAAAGTAAAAAAACGCCCTCTAGTTTTTTGTTAATGTATTTACTTGTGTTTTCTTGTTAAGAAAACAAACAAAAGGACTGCATTTGTCTCACATATGCATATAATGTAATAGTGTTGGATGTTATAAATGCATTTGACGTGTATTTAACTAGTTTTTGGACGGATTTTTCAAGTTCTGTTAATACTCTATATTTATAATTTATACTCAATATATATCATCCACATTTTAAAATATAAAAAAATTAAACATTCAAATCTTTTATTTCTAATAGCTTAAATAATATTATAGAAACAATAAAAGCCTTGTTTTAAATTATAGAAGGATTGCGAGCAATGTAGTGTTGTTTCTGTTTATTAAATCGATTATTAAAAATGAAAGTCATGATTTACAAATTATATGAACAAAGAAATTTTTGTTTCTGTGATAGTTTGAGGGGAAAAAAAAAGGTTCTGTGATATTTTGATGTATGATTAAAATTAAAAGTTCAAGGTGTTATAACAAGAAAAGTTCCTGTGGTCTATGAAAAAACAAATTATGTATGAAAGGTGTATTGAGTATGTTATTTAAGATATACAAAACTGAGTATACATATTAAAAAAGCTATATTGAAAATACAAAAATATACCATATGTATTAAATAAATATATAATAGTCATTTAAACAACTTAAGGTTATTGTATTCTTTGAAAAATATTCAAGGGTATTATAGTTAATCAAAGGTTTTTATTTTTTATTCAGTTGATGTTTAATTATATATATATATATATATATAATAAAATGTTTTATGGACCATAATTTAATCACACGAGGACAATCACTTTTAACATAGAACATAAATTCAATATTACCAGGACAACAATAACAAAATTAAAAGAAGAATGTGTATATTTAAAGGAAGTTTACTAGTGATTTGAGAATTTGTTTTCTTGTTTCTAAATTAATTGCTTCAGTATTATTTCGATTACTAGAACTAAATAGATATTTTATAATTTGAGCATCTTTATAAATCTTGTTAAGTTAATTCAAAAAATCAGGAGAAAAGAAAGAGAGAACCATTATATTTCAAAAGTAAAAACTTGCTTCTTAATATGAGTTCTGTAAACCAATCCTTTATTACTCCTCTATACATTTGGACTGGACCCATATCTCATAGGCGGATCAAACCTACCCCAATAACCAATAGAAAACTTTGGAGACCTTTAACCTCATGATTGATAGATGTATTTTATCCGTGAATGTACAAAATTTTATAGTTAGAAAGAGATTAAAGAAATTGGTTAAAAAAAAACAATAAGAAGAAGAGTATATAACTAATCTGAAAAGGGATTGTTGATTAAGAAAAGATGAAGATGATTGTTGCTTTCTAACTCAATTTTCTTAGAATTATCTACTTAAAAAGAAAATGACAACTTTCAAATTAAGAGTTTTTTTATATAAATATTTTATGGATACAAAAAAATATATTGTATATTTTCCTTATATATCTCATGTTTTGGGAAGATAGAAATTCACTCTAAAATTATCCCCAAAACATATCTATTTTTATGTTTTTGTTTTCGTCTCACGAGTTGAAGATTATAGAAATAATTCTAAGTTGGTCCACTTTCATATATAGATTGATTGTCAATACATTTCCTAGATTAGAGATATGCTCTAATGGCTGACATATTTGTAGTTCTAAACTTTAGCATTCCAATTATATATAGTGGCTATTTATACCCACCATATTAAAGAGAAATATATGAATGAATGATACCAAATTTTAACTTGGTATCAAAACCTCCTGAAAACCTTTATTGAAACATAAGCCTACTTTATTGTTTTGAACAACCATAAAAGAAAACAACTACCATCATATAGCTCTCAAATCCTCTACTCTCGAATCATCAACCCCAATAATCCATATCCAATCTGAAAATTATGGCTTTCATGCCAGAGTTGTCCTTACCAAAACTAACTATGATGTATAATCCCAAATAATAGAGATGCAAATCGCAGGATATGAGAAGCTTGAATATATTATGCGTAAAACTAATCCACCAAAGGAAACTAAGGTTACCTATGCAAAGTGGTATATTTAGAATCAAAAGGTCAAGGGTTGGTTGCTAACCTTTATGTCATAAGAGATAATGAAACGTTATCACTGTGTATCGCAAGGGAAATCTAGAGTGCTTTTGCCAAAGCATTCTACAATGGATTGGATGAGACATAACACTTTACACTGAATCAGTGTGCCTTCACCATCAAACAATCTAGTAGACCTCTATCAACTTATTATGATGAGCTTGTCAAATCTTTTTCAAAAATTAGATTATCATGATGAAGTTATCATGAAAGATCTAAATGATGTTGTCACCTATAAAAAATATGTTACATGGTTGAGATTGCATATCTTTATTAGTGGCCTAAATTTATAATTCAAATAGATTAGAGGTGAGGTTTTAAGAAGGACCCTTCTATAGACCTCGATGACACCTATGCCTATGTCCATCGAGATACTATATGCTGAGCTACCTTAAATATTGAACCTAATAATCTTGATTCGTCTACTTTAATAGCTCTACGTGCTAAGCCCCAACTTCAATAATATGCTCAAAAGACTGATTTTGACCAAACACGATCTTATAAGAGCAGTTATGAGATAGATACTGCCTAATCTAAATGTTTGTACACGTACTATAGTGAGATAGGCCATATAAAGGCATAAATTTATGACTTGTTTGGCTATCCAGATTGGTGGGATCTAAAAAAGCCACCACGCAAGCGTAATTCGAAGTAAAAAGACCAAACCTATGTTACCGTGACCAAACCTTCTAATGATGTTGCAAAAGCTTCCTCTTTGGTTGTTACTTCAGGTAACATTGGTAAGGTTTTCTATAGTTCTACATTAGATATTAATAGTAGTATTACATGGATAATTGCTTCTGGTGCTACAAATTACATGACTTTTAACCATCAATATGTTTCATCTATAAAATAATCCACCACACATATTGTCTCTACCACTAATAGAAATTCCTCACTTATGATTGAAGAATGTTCAATTTCTCTCTCAAATAATTTGAATCTTGGTTCTAATTTATTTGTTCCTTTTTTTTAACCATAATTTATTATAAGTAGATCAAATAATCAATGTGTTGTATTGTGTTGTGATTTTCTAGCCTAACCTTTATGTCTTTTAAGGACATTCAAACTCAAAAGATGACTAGTTGTGGTTTTAGAAGGGGGAAGTTGTACTATCTGGATCTGAAACCTACTAAATCATATCAGTTGGCTTAAGCTTTTTCAACACATCGAATCGACAAGTCCTCTAAAATTTGGTTGTGGCACAAACTCTTGGGTTATGTGTCTTTTAGATATTTAAAAATTTTGTTTCCAAAGTTGTTTTCTCCGCTAAATACTTTAGAATTCAAATGTGGTATTTGTGAACTTACAAAAAGTCATTGTGTATCGTTCCCATTAAGCATGAATAAAAGTCCAGTGCCTTTTATGTTGATTCACTCTATTGTATAGGGGATGAACAAACACCCTTCTTTTAATGGTTCTCATTGGTTTATCTCATTTATTGATGATCATACTTGTATGACTTAGGTTCGTTTGATGAAATCAAAGAATGTAGTTAACTCTTTGTTTCATAAATTATATAAGATGATTACCACTCAATACTAATCTCATATATAAGTTCTTCACACTAATAATGATGGAGAATTTGTTAATCAGGATTTAAAGAAGTACTTATAAGAACATGACATATCTCACTAGACAACTTGCCTTTATTCCCCTCAATAAAATGGTGTTACAGATGAAGCTTACATGCCCACTAGTTATCAGGGTGAAACACTTAATATTACGGCTTACTGAATTTTCAGACTCCTTTTGAAGTCTCCATTTGATTGTAAGTGCTCCTACTACTCTGAATTTATCACCTAGAATTTTTGGGAGTGTGGCTTTGTGCATCTTCTCAAGCCATTACGTGATAAGCTGGAACCATGAGTCCTTCAATATGTCACCCTTGATATTGTCTTTCATGAACATGAAATGTACTATAATGTTCTCAAGTCTTCATCCAGGGGGAGAGACGAAATGAATTGTAGACTCTAAATCTAAATCCTTATTTAGATTATTTAGAAACAAGTTTTGATGTTGAGGATAAAAGTGAGCAATCTGCTCTTGACCAACGGGACGACCGATTGAATGGTCTTAATAAACCGGATGATCAATTAAATGGTGAGAAACTTGTTCTCTACCAACTGGTCGACTGTTTAAATGGTGAGAAACTTTTTTTTTTACCAACCAGCCAACCAGTTGAGTGAGGAAAATAATAAGAATCAGATGGAAGCGAATCCACTTTAAGTACCACCTAACCAATTGTTTTCCGAGGACAATTCCTTTCCTGAACTCCAGTTACAACCCTAGGTACATTCTGAATCTCAATTCCTAGAGTATCATGCTAGAGGTATACTTAGAGTTAATTATGAACTTGTTCTTAATTCCAATCATACGTATCTCATAAAAAAACTATGCATCCTACCATAGTTTATCAAATGAAAGTAAGTTATTTGCAAATCAATAATTTGTTGTATCTATTCCTACTAACAAATAGGAAGTTCTGGGAGATCCTAGGTGGAAGTAAGCTATGAAGGAAGAAATAAAGTCACTTCAAAAGAACTCAAGACATTTGCACTAGTAGCAAAAATCAATATTATTTTTATTCTTAAAACATTAGTGGTGAATCTTGACTAGCCATTGCACCAATTTGATATGAAGAATGCTTTTTTGCATGGAGACTTTCAAGAAGAAGTATACACAGAGTTACCTCTTGGATGTAATATGCAGTCAAAAGATGAAAAACATGTCTACAAGTTAAAAATATGGTCCGAAGCAATCTCCAAGAACATGTTTTGGAAGGTTTACCTAGTAGTTAACTTAGTTTAAATCCCGTTAACAGTTTGGGTGGGTTAATTTATAAGTTGGTGGGTTGACCTAAATTATGGTTTTCTTATATATAAAAATTTAAAATAATGTTGTTTTGGACACAAATAAAGCAACTCAAATCATACTTTTTTACGAAGCATGATAAAGGAATGATTGCTTGTCTCATTATGTATGTTGATGATATGATAGTAATGAGAAATGATTCGGAACAAATGAGAGCATTACAGAACCACCTAGCTTGATAATTTGATATGAAGGAGCTTGGTCTATTGAAATAATTCCTTGGTATTGAAGTGTCAAGATCAAAGGAAGGTATATTTATGTCTCAACGAAAATATGTGTTAAACTTACTAAGTAAGACTAGTATGACGACATGTATTCCAGTTAACACTTTTGTGGAAGAAAATTTAAAGCTAGGCATATATCCGGATTAAATTCCAACAAACAAGAAGAGGTATCAAAGATTAGTTGGGAGACTGATGTATCTTGCACATACCTGGCCTAACTTGGCATATGCACTATGTGCCATAAGCCAATTCATGCATTCTTCAAGTGAAGAACAAATAAATGCAGTTACCCGTATTTTGCGCTACTTGAAATTATCTCTAAGAAAATGGATTATGTTAAAAAAAAAAAAAGAAGAAGGAATAATCTAGATGTCAAAAGATACATTGATGCTGGTTAGGATAGATCTTTGTAGTTGGAAATCTAGTTACTTGGTGAAGCAAGAAGCAAGTTATAACTGCTCTATCTAGTGCTAAATCTGAGTTCAGAGGAATGACTAAGGCAATATATGAATTATTATGGATCCATAATTTATTAGAAGATCTAGAAATTAAGCATGACAACTCAATAAAGTTATATTGTTATAACAAGACAACTTGTGATATTGATGACAATCCAATTCAGCATAATCGAACAAAACATGTGGAAGTTGATAGACATTTTATCAAGAAGAAACTAGAAAGAAGGATCATTGAAACACCTCATATCTCATCTCGAGAACAACTTGCTAACCTACTCACTAAGGCCGTATCAAGTCGAGCATTTTATGATGGTCTCAACGGATTAAGAATGAGCAATATCTATGCATTAACTTGAGGGGGAGTATTAAGATTCTATAAATAATTCCCAGTGGGTATACTCTATTGATTGTAAATACATTTCTTTGATTAAAAATATGCTCTATTGACCGATAGATTTGTAGTCATAAACTCTAGCATTTCAATATATATAGTAGTTATTTATTTATGCTCACAATATTGAAGAGAAATATGTGAAAGAATGATACCAAATTTTGACTTCTCCAACCAAACATATTTATATGCCAACTATCCTTGTCTAAATACAATTAAAATGAAATTGCATCCTCCATGGTATTTCACTGTTGTATCCTTAGTCCAGCGTATAGCATTTGCAGAATCAGTTTCCATTATCCAACCCACCTCTGCTGCAGAAGGAGATGTTTTGTAATATTATTCTTAGATGCCTGTAGTCATCATAAAAGACGGACACATCACCTTCCCTTCGTGATCTTTTAGCACTCCTCCTATACTTGAAAGTCCCCGGCCTTCCTAAATCAAGCTGAGCCATCCGTATTCCATTTCCACGAATCCAAAGGCGGAGTAGAAGATTTTCTTGATTTGAATGGGTTCGACCATAACTTAATGCCTTCAGAGCTACGAAGGAGATGTTTCCTGAGGAAGGAAAGTGATCATAAAATATTAAGGGATATGTATTTTCGCAGTCATAGAAACCATTGTTGAAAACAACATTCCTAACTAGCTAGCCAAAACGACCACAATACAATGAAGACTACAAGAATCCTTCTTCTTTTTTTCCTGCATTCCCTCACAAGCGAAGAAACCCCACTACGGAAAAAGACTATCAACTGAAGCTGGCATCGACCAATCAGTACACCACAATCACAACGCATTAATCAGCCAAACTCCACGACAATGCAAGAGAAAATGGGTTGCTGTTTCTGCAGAAGAATTGCATAAAGGACATAAATTTGAATTAGCATCAATAATTACTATTCGCCAAAGAGATTCCTTAGTGTTCAGCTTATCCGAAGTTGCTAACCATACAAAAGCTTCAACTTTTAGTGGTGTTATTCCCAACCAGACGTAAGAATCAATATGAGAGGCACCTGGCAGAATAACTGTCTCAATAGTAGCAGAACACGACCTGACCGAGAAAACGCCTTTTTGTCACGAGTCCATACTAACCTGTCCTTCTAATCACAGCAAGGTTGAGCTGTTGCAAGCATTATCTGCAGCTGTTTTTCTTTGTCTAGTTTCCAATCACGAAGAGCCCCTTCCCAATGAAGCTTCCAATTCCAAACTGTATCCTACCATTCAGCAACTCCAGCAACCATGGTTTGATAATTCATAGTCAGGGAATACTAGGTTAAAGAAGTTTGCCTTGACGGAGCTTCTCCCACCAGTGATCCATCCAAACCAGCACACTGTCACCATTTCCAATGACAGAACGAATGCCTTCCCTACATACATTGGAGCCGAGGTTATCACCCACATAAGAAAAGAATATGTTCTTGGGATTTGATCTCCTAGGGGAGCTAGGTTTCCTACATCTACTAAGGGAGACGGGTTTTCTAGATCTGGTATTAGAGCTATAGAATCAATCATGAAACGTTTAAAAATATTATTGGGTGTACATGATGATATTCAATACAAGCTACTAATGCTATAAGTTTTCAATTTAGAAGAGGTGGAAGAGAATTGATTTCTTTGGTGTTAATAAATTCTTATAGTTAAAACATGCAAGCATTTATGGTAATTTCTCATGTGATGAATGGGTGCAAATTGAGTGTTTATTTGATCACACGAGCAAGAGAATGAAGCTTATAAGGATTTATTTGACTATAAGAAGATGGTGCTTTACGAATTAATGTTCGAGTGACTTTCTGCAATGATGATGGTAGTCAAGAAACTTGCAATTCATGGAATAGGTTCATGCTCATGCTCATGATTTATTGAAGGCATGGTTTAAGAGAGGATGTTGGAAATAACCAAGTTGAATATAATCTTCAAATCTCTATATCCTAGATATTTGGGGGTATTTTGGGTATGTTTGTTTTTTAGGTAGTTTTTGTGATTGTAATTTTTTAAAAAATAAGTTTAGAAAAAGTATTTTTAGTTGTAGTTAATTGTATTTAAATACGTGTTTGATAAAAACTATGATAGAAGTTTATGTGTAATAAAAAACATGTGTAAAGTATTTGGATAAAACTTTTTGGTTTTCTTACAAACACTAAAAAGGAGACCCAACAAGGATTTTTTGGTAACTTCGAGCACATATATCAAGAATATTTACGAAACTCAATTAAAACAAACATTTAGAAACTGCTGAATAATAACCATATTTGGAACTCAATATTTTAGTAGGTCCTCGAGCATAAAACTCGGTTCTTTTGAAAATCAAATATATTGTTGAGTGTAATTCACCGCTAACATGAAATCTACTGGAAAAAAAAAAAACACAGTCTTAATTATATGGTAGTGATAGTTTTTTAAAATGTTTCTTATTTGAAAATGTATCAAAATATATTTTTTATACTAACACATTAAAACGAATTAAAAATACAAAAATAAATAATTTTAACCAAAACCAAAATTCAAATTTTGACAAAAAATAGGTTGAACTGGCTAGTCAAACACTCTTTTAATCTCTTTAATCTCCTGTATTAGTTTTTAACTTAGATATGTTATTTGTTATTAATTATAGTTAAAGATGGTTTTATTCAATATTATACTTGTTATTGGTGATTAAAGTTTCTACAAATATTAGAACTTAGTCTTCATGTTGTGTGTGTGCCGAGTTATAACCAAAATATTTATGTGTGTGAGTGCATAGTGAACAGAGTAGATTGAGGGTGGCAAACTGCATGTGTCAGGTTGCATGTGTTATGTAAGCTACAAGTTGTATGAACTGTATGTGGTAGTTTGATTTCAAGAATGAAGAATTAAATTATAAATATTGGTTTATATTAAATAAAACTAATGTTTGGCATATGTAGTTAATTAGGTATTTTTATTTTTATTTTTTACACATGTCAATATGAGAACAAGGTATTATTAATTAATTACATAATTTTCTAGATTAATTATATTATATCTTCTTCCTATTTTTAATTGGGGAGCAACTATAAATAAGAACTTAATATTAAGCAAAGAATTATAACAAGCTTGAAAAATCAAACAAAATATGGATTTTCAATAATTCAATACATAAAAAAAATATTGTTCGAGGAGATGTTAGGTAAAAAAAATTAAAAGATAAAAGAAATAAATAAAATGAAATAAAAAAGAAAGTTATAAATGAAAGTAGTAAAGTAGTAAAGGAAGAAAATTAAATTTGTAGTAAAATTCTAAATTGCATAAAAAGATTTTGTATATGGAGTTAATTGTCTTTTCTAGTAATTAAATGATCTATTTATATTTATATCATTTGAATTTTATTTAAACATCTAATTTAAATCCTATTAGATTGTTTATATTATATTGAGAAAATTACTCCATTCCTCGTAAGATTTGCATGTGATTTCACTTTTCTTTCAAAAAAGTGTAATTGTTGGGATACTTAGAAAGGCTAAAAGTAATTTTTACTATTAGATAAGAAGTATAATCTAATACGATATAAATATCTCCTTGCTAATAATTACACACATCCTAACTAATATATAACTCTAATTGATTTCTAATTGACTTATTCTATTTAGAACTCTCATTTTTAATAGGATTGAACATTTTGGTTAGTCACAAGAACTCAAAATCTTATAATTGATCACTTCTTCTTTGTTGATTATGACTCTTAGTTGACTAGGATTTTTAAGCCTGGTTGATTCTATTATTCATGATCAATTTTAGCCTTGTTTCCCCTCTAATTATAAATTACTATTCTTATTTAATTGAAACATAGATGTTTATTTTTGGTGTAAATTATACACCCTATAATACTTTATTTTAGAACAAATAAAGAAATATCCTATGTGATTTAAATGCTAAAATCGATAATATAAATCAACCATCCATGACATGGATAACGAGCATTATTTACCTAAAATTATCAATCATGGTTTTAGTGTTTGTTCGACATTCATCTAATCAAATCATTTTATACAAGAGTGCTCTAATTATCTGGTGAAACACTTAGTTTTTCACTAATTAGTTTAGAATTTCTGTAATAACTCTTTAATTCTTCATTTCTTTAAAAATTCAAAACAATTTTAGAATAAAAAAAGTCAATCCTTGCTCCACCAAATTCTACATTTGTTACCTGCTTCCAGAATTGTGCAGATTGGTTACCTCACATCAATTGGTCTAGAATTAGCATTGCACTAAGAAACATAAATGGAGAGTGCCTTGTCCTATTTTATGAAAAGGCATCATAAGAAGAATAAGGTCACCACTTGGCTTTGGATATTGAGATATAAAGAGATTTTTTTTGCAAGATGTTCAAATAAACCTAAAATACATGAAATAAATTGATCCCAGTATAGTCCAACATTGCTCTTATAGATTTTTTCAGATGGTTAGATAGGATGTAATAAAGTTTTGGCACATTATAGAATTTCAAAAGATTTTTTTTATGTTATTCATCTATTTAGAGTCACTATTAAGCCTAATAAGGAATTGCTAGCCACTCTCTTCCTTTTTTGATTGAAATCCAACGATTTATTTCTTTTCAAGCATGCAATAAAAACCATTAATTTGCATGATTTGGCTTTAATAAGAGGTCTATATCTAATAGATAAGGAGCTTTAGACTTCTATATAAATTTTAATTAGTCTTTATGAAGACTTAGAACTTGTTTTACTTGTATTTAATGCATTAATGAAGAGAGAGAAATGAAAAAAGACTTACACTTATATAAGAAATATATAGTTTTCTTGCTTTTTATATATATTCATGAATTTAATATGTTCTAGGTCTAAAAAGCCAACCAAAACATACCTAAAAATAGAAATAACATTGTGATATGGTCGATGGTAGAATAATTATTTTAGGATCTTTTGTATCGAGCCATATTTACGAGAATGTTAAGTTAGATGTGAGGATCACCTTTTATGATAAAAGAGTAATATTTATAGAGTGTTATGGTGAGTTCTATCATGAAAAATTGTTTATTTTCCCAGATTTAATAATATAATATCAAACCTTAACAAGAACTCTATATGCTTAAAGGGAAGCTTACTAAAATCTTCTTTTCATGATTTTGCTTTAAGAAGTATGTAGAGATCCTCTTAAGCCTTACAAATAGAAGTGATATGGTTATAACTCTCTTTGTAGTAATGAGGATATGACCTTATTTAGTGTTAAAGGACCACACCAAGAAGGCAAGAAAATATTATAGTCTATAGAGGTATCCTAACCTACAAAGATCTTTATTTTGGATTAATGATAAACTTAGTTTTAAAAAAATTATTATTATTCTTGTGAGTCATACAACCCTCACTTCATAGCTATGTGATTGATATTCATTTAATGCATTTCATTTTCAATAAACTTCTCTATGAACAAAGCTCATTTAGATAATGTGACCTATGATATTCTTGAACAAGGAAAACAAGTGACTAAAATAATAGAGAATTACTTCAAATGTTTTCAATTATGGGATTTTCCCCCTAGCTATAAGCCATCAGCCAAGATTTTTCCTTTCATATAAGAAGACCTTGGATTTCACATTTAATGCATCCTTATAAAAAATAGTAATACCATAACCAAGTCCAGTTAGTACATGTGTTCTTTGCAACCTTGAGTACTATGCCTTTTTTATGATTTGTTTAAATAAATTTATATTAGCATGATGCATTTTAATAAGATAAAAAAATTAATAATTATTTTTTTATCTCACTTTGTAAAAAAAAAAATCCAATTATATGCTTTGATGCAAGTCTAGCAACCTTATAACTAATCTTTAAAATATTGTTTTGAGTTTATACATGTTTTGCAAATTTAGTTGCATATTCAAGCAACTTGTTTATGATTTTTATTTGATTTTATAAGGTTTTTATGTATGCTTTAAGTATATCGTTTTGAACTATATAAAGTGTTTAGCTAATTTCACTAGTTGTATATGTTGTGTTTGAAAACTTGTCTACACAAGTTTATTTTTGTTGTTTTATTTTTTTATTCTGATAAGCCAATTTTATTTCTATAATTTGGTAATTGTTTAACAAATTTTATCATGAATTTAACTAAAGAATTGGTTGTTTCAACCAATATTGCTTTAGCAATTACTACTTTGATAGTAAAGATTCCACCATCATCTATTGTGATGTATAATTAGAAACGTGAAGAGTTCATTGGATTGAACTTTCAGATATGGCAACATAAAATGTTGTTTTATGTGACCATTTTGAACTTGAGAAAGTTCTTGTCAAAAAAGTGCCAAAGTTGTCAAATTATAAATCTCATTTCATTATTGTGGTAGCTTTAGATGTATAGAATCATAATAATTTTGTGTGCAAAAACTACTTATTGGAAGATTGCACAATACACAATATGATTTGTATAGTTCAATTAATAGTGCAAATGTATTTTAAAAAGCTTTGGACAAAAAAGCTTAAGGTTAAAGTTGTCATTATAAAATATTTTATAATCAATTCAATTTTGGATTTCAAAATGGTTGACTCAAGGAATGTTAAGGGTCAAGTTCAAGAGTTTTAACTTACACTACATAGTTTATATAAAAGATATGGTTGTAAGTAAATCCTTTCAAGTGGCTGCAATTATTGAAAAATTATCAACATCTTAGAGAGAATTCAATAACTAACTTAACCATAAGAGCAAGAAAATCAAAGTGGAATAACTCATCTTGAGGATATGAGTAGAAGAGGATAATAAATTATTCGAAAGAAAAGCTAACTCTTATGATATAGCCTCTTAAGCAAACTTTGAGGAACAAGTGGCAAAGTTCCACAATAAAGGCTAAAAGACAAAGTTTGTTGAGGAAGGGAAAAGTATTTCCAAAAGTATTGCCAAGAGATTTAATAGCAAATATTTTATTTTCAAATAGAAACACCCAACCAAAGGTTGTGTTAAATATTTTATTTAACACAAGAAAAGGAATGATTGTTGAAGCCAATATCAATCAGGTTGATTACCTCGTTGATGATATTTTAAAAAATGAACATATTCTTTGTTGTTTTTAAAGAAAACCTGATCAAATATATCGAGTAGGGTGGATTGAAATTACTATGACAAGACATGTCTACACATTGAAAAAGATGTTTTCCACGTGGATAGTGAACACTTATACATGAAAAATTCATCATTATCCAAGGTACTTGGTGTTAGGAAGGTCATACTAAAGATGACTTTTGAAAAACTTTTGACCCTCAACAATAAGCTTCATGTTACTGATATTAGGATGAACTTAATTTTTGGTTCATTATTGACCAAAAATAGGTTTAAGCTGGTCTTTGAGAGTGACAAATTTATATTCTTTAAAAATAGAGTGTTTATAGGATATAAGTATGTTATTCAAGGCCTCATGAAAGTAAATCTGATGACTATTATAACCATGGGTGGGAGAATAATAATAATGCATATTCTTCTTACCTATCTAAGTTCCGTGACATATGGCATGACTAGTTAGGCCATGTGACTTATAATTCTACACAAAAGTTAATAAATCTTGATTTATTACCTAGCATGATATTTGACAAAAATCATAAGTATGAGGTTTGAGTCAAATCAAAATTCATAAAAACTTCTTTTCATTCAATTAAAGGAAGTAGTGAACATCTATGTTTAATTCACTAGGATATTAATGATTTAAAGTTTGTGCAAACAAAAAGTGAAAAAAAGTATCATTTCACTTTTATAGATGATTGCATGAGGTATTGTTATATTAATTTGCTTAGAAGCACAAATAAGGCTCTTGAAATGTTTATATGTTATAAGAATAAAGATGAAAATCTATTTGATAAGAAAATAAAGGTAATAAAAAGTGATAAAGGTGGAGAATACAAAATATCGTTTGGTGAATTTTTTTTCCAAAATATCCACCAAACTACTGCTCATTATTCACCTAAATAAAATGACATTACAGAACCTAAGAACTGAAAATTAAAAGAAATGATGAATGTCATGTTGATAAATTTATGAGCACCTCAGAAACTTGTGGAGGAAAACAATTTTGACTGCCAATTTATATTTAACATAATACCCCTTAAAAAGTATATAAGATACCATATGAATTATGAAAAAGTAAAAGATCTTCCTACAAATACCCTAAAGTTTAAGGGTATCTTGCAAATGAGGAATTACCTAATCTAAAAAAGGTCAAGATAAAATCTAAAATTATAGAATGTGTATTTGTCATATATGCTTATAATAATAGTGCATGTTGATCTCTTGCACATAAATCAATTATTAAAGATATTTATCCTAATATTATTATAGAATCAAGGAATGCTATTTTTATTAAGGTCTTTTCATTTAATAATAATGATTAAGGCTAATTCAAGTAATCATCATCAATCAAAATATGATGAAGTTGCACCTAGAAGGAGTAAAACAAACAACCAAAATGTTTAGTCTAGGTTTTCTAACATAGTTGTTAGAAAATGAACTTTGGTCATATTCCAAGGTAAATATCCTATATTTAAGCTTTTTATTAGAAAGAGAAAGTCAATAGTAAAATTAAATCCATTATAAATAATCATATGTGGAAACTAGTGAATTTTTCACCCAAAACTAAACCATTAGGCTATAAGTGGATGTAATTATTGATAAATATAAAGCAAGATTTATTGTTAAAAGGTTTAAACAACAAAAAAGTGTGGACTATTTTGATACACATTTGTCTGTGTTAATAATAAATCTCATAAAAATATTAATAGTCATCGCAACTATTAGCAAAATTGAAATACATCAAATGATGTAAAAATAACATTCTTAAATTACAATCTTGATGAATAGGTCTATATAGAACAACTTGAGAGGATTTTTATTAAAGGATAATAAAAAAAAAAGTTTGTAAGCTTGTTAAATCATTATATGGTTTGAAACAAGCACATTAGCACTGACATGAAAAATTTGACAAGGTTATATTGTCAAATGAGTTCAAAATCAATAAATTTGATAAATGTGTTTATATGAATAACATAGATAAAAGTTATGTTATTGTATATTTTTATAGGGATGTCATGTTTATTTTGGGCAGTAATGATCAAGCTGCTATGAAAATATTAACTAATAAGTTTGACATAAAAGACTTTAATGTTGCAGATTTTATATTATGAATAAAATCTATAAGACATCTCATGGTGTGGTATTGCTTCAATCTCATTATGTTGAGAAAATTCTCGATAAATTTTCTAAAGATGACAATAGCATTGCGATAACACCAATAGACATAATTGTTCATCTGTCTAAAAATAAAGGTAAGGGAATAGACCAATTGAAATTTTCTTAGATAATTAAGAGCATGATGTATGTTATGAACTAAATAAGACCTGATATTGCATGTCCAGTTAACTAATTGAGTAAATTTACCAATAATTCGAGTATAGATTATTGAAAATTAATTAGGAGAGCATTTAAAAATTTGAGGTTCATCTTGGACTATGGGCTATACTATACTAAATACCCAGTAATACTAGAATGGTATAGTGATGCCAATTAGATATCCAATACTAAAGATTTAAAATTCACTAAAGGATATATATTCACAAGCCATGGAACAATTGTTAAAAAAATTCTCTAAACAAATGTGTATCACAATATTTCATGTTAACCAAAACTAGTGCTAGCAATTTTTGTTCATTGCAACAATCAGTTTATAATTGGAATGGTACAAGGTAGTATATATATCGGTAAGTCTAGATATATATGTTGTAAATATAATACCGTTAAAAACTTTCTCTCAAATAAAATTATACTCATTGACTCTGTAAAGTCACAGGAAAATATTGTAGATTCACTAACCAAAAATTTATCAAGAGAGTTTGTCTATAGTTTATCTAAAATAATGGACTTAAGGCCTTTAAAAATAAAATAATGAAATGATGATAACCATATCTATTTGACCGGAGATCCCTAAGTCATATAACATTCTTAGTAGCACTTAAAAATTATTATTTCATATTTATTTCTATGATGAAAGTGATGTTAGTTGTAGCGTGATGTTAGTTGCAGGATGGTAAAGCGTGAGTTGTGCTTTTAATGTTTTTCATATCTTAGTATACCAAGTAAAGTACAAAAAAATATTATTAATGAAATATCACCTATATAAGTGAAATGTGGTCGTTTATTTAAGAATTTTTAAAAAAACTAAATTCTCAGAAGCACTTATGAAAGCACGAGTTCTTCAAGGTCAAAATGAACATAATCGCGAGAATCAAAGAGAATCCCTAGATAGATAACTATATGATTATTATTGTCTTAGTTTATATACAAGGTTGAATAGTTCAAGATATTACATTCATTATAAATCCAATAGTATTTCACTAAGATTCAAAGCCAAAAGGTGCATATTTTGATGTAGCGATGTACCATTTTAATTTTCTCTTTATAAATTTTTAGAGTCTTTGTACTAGTCAAAAACATTTCATTCATGTGGAGGATTGTTGGAATTATTGTTATAAAACACGTAATGAATATTTTTACGGCCAGATTAGATATGGAGGTCCACTTATATTTAGGGTTAAAATCATGTTGGATTTTGTAATTCAACATGAGTACTTTAACATGAAATATTAACATGTTTTAAAAACTAATTAAAGATAAATGAAAAATTATTCTCAAAGAATATTTAGATAGCAAAAGTTTCAATCCCAAAATAGTTTTATGAATTAGACAATAGGCTTGTAGGCTTATGAGTTTGGGTTTGATTAATGAAATATATTTTTTACTGCTAAGTTCTTGTTTGATCAATAACTTTTAGTGTATAAATCAATACATTAATTAAGATGTGATAAAATAAATATATTTATAAATTTTGATGAACTATTAATATTTAAAAATATTTATTA
>Ga0325414_1000987_pt1 | contig 26040 bp, 12 predicted proteins | sample PopdelMetagenome_8_FD_206183 | JGI IMG/M metagenome (GOLD analysis project Ga0325414, IMG submission 206183) | Populus deltoides microbial communities from Bellville, Georgia, United States - Leaf-PdKOR-R3 | ecosystem: Host-associated > Plants > Phyllosphere > Phylloplane/Leaf | place: USA... | reverse complement strand
TGAAAGCTAAATGTTAATGAGAACCCAATTCTACTTTAAAAAAGCCTGGTACGTACATGAGAGAATCCACAAGCTTTTAGTCATTCCCCGCCAGTGGAAATTAAATTGAAATCTCTCTGGTCCACGAGGGACCTCGGCCACTGAATTCTGCCTAGGCTATTAGATCCGGAATTCCTGGAATGTTGATTAAGTTAATTTGTATTAATTTGGATAAATTAAAATAATATTTTAAAAAAAATTAAACCAAAATTTAATTAGATCAATCGAAACACGAGTTAACCTTTCAAGTTGCCTGAATTTAATCACGTCAACCATTAAACCTAGCCTAAGTCTCGCATCTCGAGTAAACCAACATGGCCAAAGACTTGACCTGTTTACTCTTCCAAGCATCTTCAAAGACTTAATTTGATCTTGATTTAATTTAAAATCTGAGCAGAGTCTAATCACCAAGTGCCAACATGATTCCATTGAGACCCGAATAGATTGTAGATAATCATGATCGATGGTCATAATATAAGCAATTCGTTGCCTTTGGTAACTCTTTTTAACATCACCAACTATGAGTAATATTGTTGCTGATATAATGTTGGGCAAATTTGGCAAAGCAAAGCAAACCAAATTATACGTCGTCTTTTGGCCCTTCCCTTTCCGTGAAATTAATTCCATGGCCACTTTTTCTAGCTTCCACACCTGTTCTCTTTCATCTTTTTTTCTATGAGTAACATTGTTGTCCTGCTTTTCCACCAAGGCTACATTTGGTACTGCGCCGCAACAAAAGGCATGGATGGCCTCTTATTCCTAATCTTTAACATGTCCTCTTATTCTATATCCACGCTCAAGAATGGCCTCTTCCCCCCATTGAACCCCACAGAGATGCTATAAGAAATGCACCGCCAAGCTAGCTCCAAAATCATCCCACACAGCGAGACTCTCCTTTCTTTCTTAAACATGCAGCAATTCATTCAAGCATGGATGGCAATCGCCTTAATCTTCTTGTGCTCAAGGACCGAGTCCCTCCTTGGAGCTGACAGAATTGTAAGATTGCCTGGACAACCGCCAGTTAGTTTCCAGCAATTCTCTGGCTATATCACGGTTGATGAGAAGCAGCACAGATCACTTTTTTACTACTTTGTTGAAGCAGAAACCAGCCCTGCTTCAAAACCCCTTGTCCTTTGGCTAAATGGAGGTAAAAATATCACTCAAGCTCACAGGAGCTTACAGCAAATGCTTTGGATTCTCCATGGATTTTACTGCCTTTACCATGTATAGTTTTTTCTTTCTCGAGTTTGAATAAATTATAATATATTGTAGCTTTTTTCCTCTTGTAGGGCCTGGTTGTTCCTCTGTTGGAGCTGGTGCTTTTGTTGAACATGGCCCCTTTAGACCAACAACAGGAAACAATTTGATCAGGAATGAGTATAGTTGGAATAAAGGTGCCAGGCTGCCAGCCCTTATCTGTTTGCATCATTGTATTAGCCGCCACCACATGTACTGTGATCATCACTAAGAAAATAAATGATCGTCCGTATCAAATTCAAGATTTATCACTTTAATTAGTTGAGAAACTGTAGTTTCTTTGCGTTGACCTTGAACACTGGAGCAAAATGTTTCAAAATTACTTGGTTTAATCGGCTTTTTTCTACTTTGAATGCCTAATTCATAATTTTCTTTTGTGGCTGGCTAAAGTTTTTGTGCTCCTCTTTGTTTCAGAAGCAAATATGTTATACTTGGAGTCCCCGGCAGGAGTTGGTTTCTCTTATTCTGCCAACCAAACTTTCTACTCCTATGTCAATGACGAGATGACAGGTTGAATTTCTGAACCCTTTTTACTTTAGCCAAAGTTTTGATCGACAATGACAAGAATATGTTGCCCTCTAACAAAACTTATTAGAATGGATTGGTGTTTGTTTCTTAAGCAAGAGACAATCTGGTGTTCCTGCGGCGCTGGTTCGTCAAATTTCCACAATACAAGCAGAGAGATTTCTTCATTGCAGGAGAGAGCTATGCAGGTATTTATGCCTCGAATCAATGACTGCCATCTACTGCTGTATCAATCAATCTCTGAGACCTCATACTCTAATGTTCAACCAGGCCATTATGTCCCACAACTCGCTCGGCTCATTATTCGGTCCAAGGTGAATTTCAACCTGAAGGGGATAGCTGTAAGTAGAACATAGAGCAATCTCTTTATGCTGCATTTAACTTTCCTTTTTCTACTTCAAGTTCTAAATTTAATCTCAAATGTTTCAATTTTTTTGTATGATTGTAGATAGGAAATCCACTTCTGGAATTCAACACCGACTTGAACGCACAGGATCACTTCTACTGGTCACATGGATTAATATCAGATTCTACCTACCAACTTCTTACATCAGTTTGCAACAATTCTAAGCTCATGAGAGAGGCCATAACAGGCACTGTTTCCTCTGCCTGTTTCGGTGTATATACCCTAGTTCAAAAGGAATTATCTGAATCAATCGATCCATATGATGTCACTGGTGATATATGTCTATCATCTAATCAATCACAACTCAAGATCTTCAATCAGCAACTTTTAAGGTCAAGACTTCCATATTTATCACCTCAAGTTTTAGAATTGGATTCTGTCAAGCAGAAGCAGGTGATTAATTAACAAGTTCAAGACTAAATTTCCCATTTTCTCTATAAAAAGTCTGCTTAATTTTCCATATTTATCAATAGATTAATAATTCTACGTTCGTTTACAGCAAGTTATGGGGAAGGTAGATGTATGTTTACAAGAAGAAACAACCAAATACTTGAACAGGAAAGATGTGCAAATGGCTCTGCACGCAAGACTTGTTGGAGTCACCAATTGGCATTTTTGTAGCGTGTAATGATTCTGAAACCTTGTTCAAGATACAACATTCAAGAAAATCTTCTCTTATGAAACACCAAATTATATTTTCAATTTCTATTTTTCATGGCTTTTTTCCAATGAATTTCAATGGCAATTCAAAAGGGCATGTTCAGTTTGTATTGATCTTTTAATTATTTCAATTTTTTTCCAGATATTTGGTTTAATTTCCTATTTCTTGATTCAGGGTATTAGAATATGACAGATCAAATGAGGAAAGACCAACAATTCATGTTGTGCGATCTCTGGTTAAGTCTGGCCTTGCGGTCTTGGTTTACAGGTAATCATGCAAAAAGGCATTTGAAAGGCTAATCAGTCACAAGTTGCCTGAACTTTTAGTCAAAATCTAAATTAACTTGACTTTTTTATTTTTTTAATTTTGATACCTTAAATTATCAAATGAAAGCAATTAAACACTTTTGTTAAAAATAGATGGTTGCTAATATATCCTGTCTGTTCTACTATTCAAATCATGCCCCCATTAACACAAGACTTCTCACGATATATTTTAAATTAAATTATATAAAATTTAACTTGGTCAAACTCGATCAATATGCAGTGACACCATTAAAATCTAATTTAATTTTAAAAAAAATTCAAAACAATATTATTTTAATTTTTAAAAAATATTAACTGGATAAAAAAAAAACCCAATTCATGATATTCATGTTGTCTGAATGAAATTTAACAGCGGAGATCAAGATTCAGTTATTCCATTTACTGGGACTCGAAGTTTGGTAAGTAAGATAGCGAAGGATTTGAGACTCAAAACAACTGTGCCTTACAGAGCTTGGCTTTCAGGCAACCAGGTCAGTTCATTCATCTATTCTTCGGTTAACTAAAAAAATCTTTAGCAGATTAAGGACATATTTATCCTCCAATTATCACCCAATTCTCAATTGGGTCCCCCATTTATTGTCATAAATCTTAATATTATGGTTAATTGGATAATATTTGATACATGGGGCCTAAATAGAATTTCTTTTACAGATATTTTTCTATTTATTTATTGAGAATTAGGTTATAGTCAGAAGTCTTTTAATATGTCAGTTCAAGATAGCATTTCAACTAGAGTTTTTAAAAATTTTAAATTTTTTTGATATATTTTGAATTGTTTTGATATGTTGATCTCAAAATTAAATTTTAAAAAATAAAAAATATATATATATATTATCTTGATATATTTTCAAATAAAAAGTATTTTAAAAAACAATAATTATCATGATCTCAAACATCCCTGTAGCTTTTGATTGTGCTCAAGGTTCCATAAGAACTTTAATTTAGTCCGTGAATAATACTCTTCCATTGTTGGCAGGTTGGTGGATGGACACAAGTTTATGGTGATAACCTATCTTTCGCCACCATTAGAGGAGCTTCTCACACAGCTCCATCAACACAACCCAAGAGATCTCTGCTCCTGTTCAAGGCTTTTCTGGAGAAGAAACCACTGCCAACAGCATGAATGAACTGCTAAAAATCTTCAGTGAAGAATGATCTAGGTTTGTATGGATGGCATCATTGACTAGAAAAGGGTTGTTTCCAACTTCACATCATCGTGCAAGATGTATTTTATACATCAAGATCATGATTTTGTTCATGCTTTATTGACTTGTTATGATGACTACAACAATAACCATTGAGATAAATTTCCATCACTTGGTGTTTCAGGAGTGGATAAGGCAGACAATTAGTCTACTATGCTCACCCAATCTCCTAGATGATGTGGTTTGAAAAAACCCCACAATGTTTTTACTTTTTTTTTTTTTTTTACTTTTTTATCTTTTACATAATTAAAACCTTACATTACATAAGAATAAATAGTCATGGGATTAATACTAATAATTAATCAGATGAAAGAATCTTATTATCGCTGGAAAACAAATACAAAAAAGATATAAACATGTGTAGTTAAATAGACAAGAATACATACATAATAATAAATATATTTATAAGAAAATTTTAAAGTGAATTTTTATTTTTTAAAATAAAAAAAATGAAAAAATATACCCTTTCTATTGTATTTTAAACGTAACCAAGAACTCTCTCAAATATTAAATTGAGAAACTGAATTTACTAGGACTGTAAAACTAAAAAGCTAGTCTGGCCTCGTGGTCAGATTCTGTCCATGGGGTTATCATTAAGAAGATAATTCTAAAATTGTATCCAATAGATTTCACGTTCACTTGAGTATTATTTGAAATTATAATAAAAAAATATTTTTTATTTATGCATTAAAATAATTTTTTTATTTTTTAAATTTTATTTTTAATATTAACTCATTAAAATAATCTAAAAGTATTAAAACAATTATTTCAAAATAAAATAATATTCAAAATTTTTAAAAAATATAATTGAATAGTGTTTTCAAATAATGTTGGCATGGAAATTTTATTTTTGATATTAGCATATTAAAAAAATTAATTTAAAATTAAAAAAAATTAAAAAATATAATTTTATCGCGTTTTTAACACTGGCATGCCAGCCTCATGGTGTGAAAGCTGCGGTGGATGTGGGTGTTCTGAATCACTACCCACCAAGGTATTTTCGGACATTGATGGTTTATGTTCTACTTTATGAAAATACATTTATTAAAGTGAGGTTCTAGATGAGATACAAGGCATCAATGGCTTTTAGTTTGGTGGGCAAAATCTTAAGACATCGTAAAAACATGACTGTATGGAGTTCATCTTTAACACTTGAATGTCTACATGTTCTATAAAATGCAGATGAGAAAAGTGAGATTTGTTGGTGGAAGATGAAGACTTCCAAGTTTCTCCACCATGACCACGTGAATTTTAATTGTTCAAGCTGCAATTTCAATAGTTGATAGTTTTAACAAATCTTATCTTCACCAATCAAGAAAAATCAAGATAGTAAACAAATAGTTGTCCGATTTGACCCAATGATTCACAAGTAAAGCATTCTTTGTTTTTGAGTCTGAAACTGTGTTTGGGTGTATTTAAAAAAACATTGTTTTAAGAATTTTAAAAAAAAAACTTGGGTTGATTTAGGTAAACCTGACCGAGTCTTGAACCGGATCATCATTTACACCGTGTTATAACTATGCTCACAGCAACAATCCTCATTCTGTAAAAACCCACTCTTATACTCTAGACACACCCTGTCTCACCCTCCAAATGTAATAGCGGGAGCCATGGATTGTTTTAACAGCAGGGTCAATCTCAGAAGCTGAAAAAATTGTAGCCTTGCCAGGCCAGCCAAAGGTCAGTTTCCGGCAACATATATGGAGGATACATAACCATTGATGAAAAGCAACTTAGAGCTCTTTTTTATTACTTCGTTGGGGCAGAGATAGATCCAGCTACAAAGCCTCTTGTTCTTTTGTTAAATGGAGTTATGTATTCTTTCTGTTTTTATCAGAATATTGATCACCTCAAATTTTTATGCTTATTAATGGTGTAAAAAAAAGATCTTTGCTGGGATTTGTAGGACCTGGTTGTTCATCTATTGGAGTTGGAGCCTTTTGTGATTATGGACCTTTTAAACCAAGTGGAGAGATATTTCTCAAAATGATTATATCTGGAATAAAGGTAACCCCATAATGTCATGGTAAGATTTCTAAAAGGAACAGATGCAAGTGATATGAACGTTTTATAAGGACATGCAAAGCGTTTTCTGTAACATCTGATGAACTTTAATGGCTACAGATCGGGAATCCACTACTAGAATTCAGTACTGATCTCAACAAACTTGCTGAGTTCTTGTGGTCGCATGGATTAATACCTGATGCAACGATAGAATGGTTGCTACGGTTTGTAACTACTCCCGGATCATGAGACAAATTCAAACTAGTTGTTCCCTTTCGCATTCTTGCTCAGAGTTTAAGAACTTCAGGTTGTTTTTTTTTTTCCTGTGATTATCCAAGACTACTTAATTGGCACCATATATACCTTTATGATCTTCTGTTTTTTCCTGGTTGCTGGGTGGACACAAGTGTATGGTGATATCTTATCTTTTGCTGCCATGAGAGGAGCTCTCATGAAGCTCCATTTGGACGGCCAGAAAGGCCCTTTGTCCTGTTCAAGGCATTTCTACAAAAGAACCACTACCAACAGCATAAAGCCATAAATCTTATCTTCACTCTAGAATTTATTAGGTTCTATGGATTGCATCATTGACTAGGAAAGGACTGTTTCCAACTTCAACTTACGGTGCAAATGATTCTGATCGGGGAAAAAAAAAGAATTATTGACATTGAAATCAAAATTTAAAGTGTCAGTAGTAGATGAGGACGACTGTTTGTCTCCCATGGTGTGATGAAATTCAAAAAACGTGTGATGAGGAACAAAGTTATTAAAGTCAGTTTGTTCCATGACATTACAAAGCTCAAAGTCACTAGTTGTTTCAATATTTTATTTTAAAAAAAAAGTTAAAATGATGTAGCTTTCAAAAAATTAAATAAATCAAATCTAGTTTTAACTAAATATTCACTGGATTATATCAGATTAATTTCCACTGAATTTAATTCTCATTAAGTTGACTTGATATCCGCGCGCTGGGTTCTCTATAACTTTGATTATGAAGTGTTAATCCGTAATAAATAAAAACAGATTTGTCAATGAGCTTTTTAAAAGACAGTGATGGAGTTCGGAATTTTTTGTTCGATATTGAAAGACCAGAGCCAACCTTTTTATTCCTTGGAGGCTCATTATGTACAAAAATAATGACTTTTTGCAAACACTCCTTAAAGTTGAAGGACTGTTTTAATCTTTCAAGTGGCCGCAGCCCCTCCATGCTTGCCTCTGCCAAGAGGTCTAGATTCAAAGCTCTCTCTAGTTTACAAAAAAAAGAAATTCAACCAGTGCATAATGATTACGAAAAAGTCTCCAAAACTAGTGAGGGGTGGTTGAAATTACTTTTTATTTTAACTATAGTTTTCAAAAGTATTTAATCAATCGGTACATAGTTTTATATAGTCTCACTGAACACATTCTTCAAAAAACTATGACTATAAAAAAAAAAATATTATTTTTTCAAAGCATAACTACAAAGGTTATCAAAATAAAGTAGAATTTGGCAGCTACATGGTGTGAAAGGCATAGAATTTGGCAGCTACTAGGTGTGAAAGCAGTGGAAGTGGTCATCCTCAATCACTCCCACCAATAATTGACTATAAGTGTTTGTTTAGTGACAAAACGCAAGGTGTTGATAGGGATCTGTGCATCATTCTAGGCTCTAGAGCCCAAAGAGACTCTGAGCTGGATGTGTGTCGTCATGTGGATCGGAAGGAGTGAGTTGTGAGTGGGATATATATGAAGAAGTTTCCAAGTTTGGCCCCTCCCCACAATCAACGGGCAAAAGCTTTCTATAGTTCAAGCTACAGATCCGTTGGTTGTTATTTTGAGCAACCATTTGTCTTGTTGCAGATAACCTAGTTGTAGAAACTAGAGAGTGCATGTGAACAAAATAGTTGTGAAAGGTTAGAGATGATTTTCCAAGGAAGAGCCCACAATGTTGTCAGGCTTTGTCTCTAATAGTTGACCACTCACCTCCTCTCGTGATCCTCTGCGTGCTTTGTGCGAGAGTGAGATTCTTACTTCGTGGGATTTGGCAGAGTCTACAGAAATTATTTTTTCAATTTAATCCTCACATGATAGATAAGATAATCTAAAGAGCATTTGCTTTCAAGCACTAAAATAGGGTTTACCCCTACATCATCTGATAAAATACCATAGAAAGGTGTGTATCACTGCACAATTCTCAGCTGCCACTATTCTGCACTTTCTCCAAAGCCAATCTTCTGCCTGAGAAACACTACTGGAGCTGCCCTCAAAATCCTTATCTTCAAATGCAGCAGAAAGAGCCATGGATTGTCATTGCAGCAATTTGTGCAACTCTAATCTTTTTAACAACAGGGTCAATCTCAGAAGCTGGAAAAATTGCAGCTTTGCCAGGCCAGCCAACGGTCAGTTTTCAACAGTATGCGGGATACATAACCATTGACGAGCAGCAGAAGAGAGCCCTTTTCTACTACTTTGCTGAAGCAGAAATAGACCCAGCGACAAAGCCTCTTGTTCTATGGTTAAATGGAGGTATGGATTTCTTTCTATCGGAAATCTGCTACAAAGTTTTATGCTTTTTAAATGGTTGAAAAGAATGAAAATCCTTGCTGGGATTTGCAGGGCCTGGTTGTTCATCAATCGGAGCTGGAGCTTTTTGTGAGCATGGACCTTTCAAACCAAGTGGAGAGATATTGCTCAAAAATGATTATAGCTGGAATAAAGGTAACCTTGTAAACTTTTCTGCTTTGTCCCTTTCCATGTGAAATATGAGAGTCTGCTTTTCATGTTCTATGCAAAATTAAAGATTCAAAGTACATAACGAAAGAGACTTGAATTTCTTTAATCTTTTTTTCCTGCAGAAGCAAATATGTTATACCTGGAATCACCTGCAGGAGTTGGCTTCTCCTACTCTTCTAATGATTCTTTCTACACCTATGTGACCGATGAGATTACAGGTTTTCATAAATTGTCAATTATAATTGATCCACACCATGATAAGTAACAGTAGATTACTAATAATATATATGGATTTGGTTGAAACTACGTCTTCTAACACACTTAATTTAGTGTTTCTTTCACTTGTGCTACAATTTGTTTTTTGGTAAACTGATGACTGCCTAATTCATTTACAGCACAAGACAATCTAGTATTTCTTGAGAGATGGTTCGATGAATTCCCAGAATACAAAGGAAGAGATTTCTTCATCACAGGAGAGAGCTATGCAGGTATTTTGTTAATTTTCTGTTCATATTTTCAAGCATAGCAATTTAATGAACTCAAAGCTGCTGGATTGGCCAGCATGAAGAGAAACAGTACTAAAAGCACACGGTAATTTTTATCAGGTCATTATGTTCCACAACTTGCAACACTTATAGTCCAATCCAAAGCAAAATTCAATCTGAAGGGAATAGCAGTAAGTGATATGAACATTTGAAATGCACATTTCCATGGGGTCTGCTGTAATATCTGCTGAAATTAACATGAATTTCTATGGCTGCAGATAGGAAATCCACTGCTAGAATTCAATACCGATTTTAATTCGCGTGCCGAGTTTTTTTGGTCTCATGGATTGATATCAGATGATACCTATGAGATTTTCACCACGGTTTGTAACTACTCCCAAATCAGGAGACAATATCAAAGTGGCTCTCTTTCCCTACCTTGCTCTGCAGTAAATAGCCAAGTCTCAAGGGAAGTTAGTAAATATGTTGACGCCTATGATGTTACTCTTGATGTCTGTTTATCATCGATTGAATCGCAATCCCAAGTGTTACAAATGGTGAGCTCTTGTTTATTTTCTTTCAGATCATACATTATTCTTCCAGAACTAAAATGGATTTGCCTAATTAGGCTTTTCTATGGTCTCCTGTGCAGGAATATACAGGGACAATAGATGTCTGTGTAGAAGATGAAACAATCAAGTACTTGAATAGAAAAGATGTACTGGAAGCTCTTCATGCTCAGCTTGTTGGAGTAGATCAATGGACGGTATGCAGTGAGTAAGGATCAAAACCCTGCATATAAGCTTTGTTCTTCCTTTCTGCAAAGTGTTCTATGAAGTTATCTCCTGCCTATTTCAAAATTCTTTTCTATTTATCATGGAGAATTTAAATGTCTACAACTGTGAATCTTGCTTGATACAGTGTCGTCAAATATGAGATGGAAAATCTAGAAATTTCCACAGTTCCTCTTCTTGCCAAGCTTCTCAAGTCCGGCATCCGGGTTCATGTTTACAGGTAAATTAAGCTGCATGCTACTGAATGCTCAAAATCTTGAAGTAGTAGCCATTTTAATGTATCATGCAGTATGGTAATACTAATAACATTGTAAATTTCTCAGTGGAGATCAAGATTCAGTGATCCCACTCACTGGAACAAGGACAGTAGTGAATGGGTTGGCAAAGGAATTGGGACTAAACACAACTGTTCCTTACAGAACCTGGTTCCAGGGAAAACAGGTCAGTTAATCCTCATCACAAGCACATAATTTCAGATTAATGATTTTAACAGCAATCTAGGATAACCCCATGGGATCATGCCTTAATATTTATTCTTCACAGGTTGCTGGGTGGACACAAGTATATGGTAATATATTATCTTTTGCAACCATCCGAGGAGCATCACATGAAGCTCCATTTTCACAGCCAGAAAGATCTTTTGTTCTGTTTAATGCATTCTTGGAAGGGAAGCAACTACCACCCCCTACAGTTTACTGAACAAATTCATAAATTAGTTTCAAATCAATATTGTAAACTGTCAATTCATCACAGCAGGCATAACCATTCCTGCTTTCTGTCAAGATTTTGATTAATTCCCAATTTGTGTTGCCATCAATATTTTTGCCACTGTTCTTGCACATCCAGTGTGAGACTCAGTCTCATGTCACTAAAACAATGCAAAGGGTATGTGTTTTTGGTGATGAACAAGAATGGACACAGATACAGGACAAGGTTATCCCATGGGAGTATCTGTTATCTCATCCCATGTATATACTGAAAAGATCAAAAAGATATAATTAATTTTATGAATTAACACACAATATCTTAAATTTATGTTTTTATTAGTCATATACTTGGAACATTATATTATAATATAATTTATAGAAGTGGTTTTTGTAAACTCAATTTTATTAACCAATTTAAACTGGCATATAATGGTTTTGAGCAAGAGAAAGCATGAGGAGAAATTAGCAAGATTATAAAGGCTTAGAGCTTATTTACAAGTGAGTATATAAGTTGGGGACTGGTTTGTAGTTATCCCAATAAAAAACATATAAAGAACAAACCTTCGAACCAATGAAATATTAAAAAAAAATGGTAAGTGTAGATCAAAAAGCTCATGTGTGTGTGTGTGTTAAAAAAATCATGAGCTATATATTAATAAATAAAAAAACTATTAATGATAATTAAAAAAATCAAAAAATATATATAAATCAAGGTATTTAATCTCGTAAAACGGGATATTTACTTGATTATATTATCTAAATTTTTTTATTAAAATTAATTTTTTATTCAATTAAACAATAATAAAAATAGACACACATGTTAAATTGATTGAATGAAATAAAAAAAAATATTATGCAATGCTACACATATTATAAATATTATTTAAAAATAAAATTATTTTATTTTAAAAAATAAAGCTCATCTAAATTAAAAAATTATAAATAAATCAAAATAATCTTTTTAAAAATTAAATACACACAATATTATTAAAAAAATCTTTATCCAAAATAGGTTAAGAAAATAATTCACAATGAGGGATATTAATTGAAACATAAACTTAAATATTATTTAAAAAATTATTAAAAAATATATCAATTAAAAAAATATTAAAAAAACAGTCTGGGTGACATGGCTTAACTCATCAAACTTGTAATTTGAGTCATGAACTCAATCAGGTTCAATATTTTTTTATTTTTAGAGAAATTAGATATTTTGGGGTTGAAATGAGTTTGTTAGGGTTTCTAGAGTGTTTTGAGATGAAAAAAATTTAAAAATTAATTTTTAAGGTTCTAAAACTCGAATCTTGATTTTTTAATTATCGAATATAATAAATTAGTGTTACAAATCACGAAGTTGTCTAATTCATTTTAAAAAAGAAAAACTCAATCCATTGTCTCCCATTTATTATTACTTTTTAATTAATGTGCCCTCTCTTATCTCTTTTTTTTTTTTTTAATGTTTAGTTCACCTTTTAAAAATAGTAATTAATCTTTGTAATTTTTTTTATTTTATAATGCTTTAAGAAATCATTGTAATTTCAAAAAATGTATAAAATAAAAAGAAAAACAAGATTAGATATTTAGACCGTACATCTATATTTTATTAAGAATGTTAGATTTTCAATTTAATATTTAAATAACATTAAAAACTATTTTTCAATTTATCTATTAATTTATTTTATTAAACATAAATAACATCTTTTTGTTTTTCAATTAAAAAATTATAATATATAAAAAACACATATGTAACACCAAAACCTTCACTTCCTTTAGAAATTAATTTAAAAAAGACTGTATATTTGTTATTGGTAAATATGGATTGTGCAAATAAGGTGATTGGCGTCTCTTCGAATCTTATAGGTTTGCCAATGAATTAACGGTCAAGAAACTACTTTATAGCTTTTAAGAAATTGAGAGGACTGAACAGTTAGTTGCTTAAGAGAACAGGGACTGAGCTATAATTTACCACTCTCTGGCGTGGCCGGGGAAAAACTCCCGACACTTGCGAACTTTGACAGCCGCTTCTCACCAAAAACCCGAAAACAGAAGGCCACCGTCACTGCAGCAGCCACTCTCTCTGTCTCTCCTATTGTTTTTCCCATCAATATTCACTGCTATAAGACCTCAAGCAATCAAACAAGACTTTAACAAAATCAGACGCTGCATAAGAAGAGCCAGCCAATCCACCAACACAGCCCCCGTCAGTCCTTCCACGCGCCACCACCAACCTCAACCCTCAACCCCTTCATACACCGTCTCTGCAACAGAAACTCGCCAACCCATCAAGGGTGCTGTAACCGACGGGACCAGGGAAGAGAGCAGAAGATACCAACGTTTTGAAGAAGTTTTTCCTGGAGAAACTCAAGAACGTAGACGCAGATTAAAACGGACGAAGAAAAGCTCAAATTGGATTCTTTGGTGCTAAAAGATATCAGCTCAAGCTGCTCTTCTTGGGTCCAAATCTACAAGGACTCCTAAGCCAAGGTATATACAATCGCTGCCTCTCTTAAAACTAGCTGGTCCGTTATTTGAGATAGATTGTGTTGCTATAGTGGTTACTTGTCAATCATGATTAATATATATGTTTTACCCATAGCATTGTTGCTCCTCAAAGCACTCTCTATTCTGGCTTTGTGAACAGTACTAACTACCTAGCGAGTAATTTAGCATGAAGTGGCGGGGAAAAGGAAGAAGAGATTCGCGGGAAATTTGCTGGTGCTGCTGTCGTTCTTCTTGCTGTTTGCTGCTACTTCTAGTAACTGTTTGAAGTGGGAAATTTGTCTTCTTAATTTTTGTTAATTGCTTTGGATTTCAACGCCTTCTGCTAGAGCTACCAAATCAACGTATCTCCAGCTTCGACAAGGCAGAAGTTACAGCCACCGTGCTACATCTCGGCTTTTCTTTCCCCCTCTTTAGCTGCTTCTTGATTCTTTCCCCTTACAGATTTGCTTTTGCAAGGGCGTTAGCTAAAAGGGTCTGTGCATTCTTTCATGTTTGTTTGTTTTGCATCCTAAATTTGGTTTCTTGGTGGTTTTTATCATCTGGGTTGGTGGTTTGCTTCTGCAAGGGCATTAGCCAAAAGGGTATTTTTAATTTATTTGCTAGTATTGTTACTGGGTTCATGAATGGGTCTCTTTCTTGTTCAAATCTTGTGTTCCCAAATGCATGTACATAGGTAGATTGAGACATTGAAGATGCTTACTAAATTCGATGATTCTGATGAATTTCCGTATTATTCTAGGATCAGATCAACTTGTTTTGCTCATTCATTAATGTAAGTTAAAGTGCTATAGTTCTTAGAATTTGTAAATATTGAAAATCTGAGGTAATGAGTTAATGCAGCGGGGGAGGCAATGAAACATGAAAGAATATAACTATTTGATGTGTAAATGCAATGAACCATGAATAACAAAAAATAATAATAAAATATCCATGACTTCTTAAAATTTAGCTAAAAAATAAAGAGCATGTAAGATGCTATAAGCTCCAGTTAAACGATCCTGAGTTGCGGTTTAGCCCATAAAGGTGTTTTTTTTTTGTGTTCTTTAATCAATTTGCTCAACTGGGTTTCTTCTTCTTTGTCTTGCTTAATTATAGTGAAATTTGAGTTTTCTTGTATTATTATTTGAATATTTTATGGGCTTTTGGCTCCTGGGGTTTTGTTTTATTTTTTTCAACTTAATAACACTGCATGTAGCTATTTTCTTGGTAACCAATTATAGCATTAGTTTAAAAGCTTGAAACTTTGATTGTGTGCATTAATTAATTCCCACTGAAGGAGGTTTAGCTAGTTTTTAAGTTGTTATTTGAAGAAATATTTAAAGGACAACGTAGATTATATGCTGTTGTTGATTGATAATTACTGGTGTAGAATTAGTAGAATGGAAGAGCAAGAAGAATTATTAGGAGGCAATGGTGCTGGCATTAGAGTTTCAACATTTGATTATTCAGTCGAGAATCACTTTAAAGAAATGGACATGATTTCTAAGCTTTGTGGAGAAGCAGAGACTGATGCTGTAGATGAAACTGAAATTCAGTGTTACAAGTCCTTTATCACTTTTTTAAGGTCAGTAATTTTTTTTTTTTTTTTTTGTATAAACTCTACGTTGGGATACATCAAGCAATTAGCACCCAAAATATAATTAAATGCTGAAGTATCACATAATGAAAAAGTTTTGACAAAATAGCATAGTTTGAAGATATCACGGTTCAAAAGCGCAATATTTCAATAACATCATGGTTTAGAATCGCGACATTTGATACATGTGGCGTTTCAGACCCGCAACAACTGATGTCGCAGTTCACAACTGCAACATTAATGAAATATCGCGTTTCTGAACCATGACATTCTCAAGGAGTTTTTTTTGAGAAACGACTGAACATTTTATAAAACAGTTAAACAGTAGCCAAAACAGTCTGACTATTTTGGCTACTATAAGGTTTTGGGTCATTTTTGTGTTTTAAACCTGAAAAAGTTTATAAAATTATAGTTTTGGTTAATCTACTCGAGATCCAGAGTAATGATCCGTCGTATTATACTCGTGTACCAAATCATATACTCCTCGTCAGTAATCATAGGGTGCATCTCTGTAAATGTCTCATTCCTCCATGCATCTCACTGTAATACATAAGTACTATGCTGGTCTAACCAGTCGTAATCATTATTTTTACCCCTACGAGTAATGACGTTCAAAGCATCACTTGTATTGATATTGACTGGAATGTGATGTTTGTAGCTGAACTATTGCATTACCCGATTCGTGCAATGTAGCCTGACCATCTCAAAACATATTAGCCCGAGGCACTGCTGTTTATATATCCATCTCACTGGTGCAAACAGCTTTGGCTATTGTCCAACCATTTTATCAAATGTTCAGCCATTTCTCAAAATGGTCTTCTTAAGAATATCACAGTTTTGAACTGCGACATTGAATTAGAGATCGCAGTTCAGAAACACGACATGTATCAAATGCCATGATTTTGAATCGCAACATCATTGAAATATCGCGTTTCTGAACCGCAATATCCTCAAACTGTGCTATTTCGCCAAAACTTTTTCATCCTATGCTATTTCGGCATTTAATTATATTTTGGGTGCTAGTTGCCCAATTTATCCCTCTACGTTGATGGTTTGTTGCTGTTCTTGTGTTTTTGTATAACTTTTTATTTTTATGTACATTTAGTGAATGGAAGCATTACCAGTATGACCCAAGAATAATTAGGTTTGCTAGTGAAACGGATAATTCACAGCAGAAATGTGTTCTCGGTGGAATAAAGCTACCACAGTTCTCATCTGCAACTGTTCCTAAGGTACCATAAGTGAAGGTCTGTTTTTCTTTTTTATTGTATTTTAGCTTTTTGTAGATATATGTTTCGTGATTATAACATTTGTTTTACTTTGCAATCTGATTTAGGAGAGACCAGATGGTGGTGCCACTCCTCTAGAATATAGGTATAAATTGGACTTGCCTTAGTTTTCATTTGCAGCTTGTTTTGTTTTAGTTGATTGTGTTGCAAATTTTTTTGACATTCTAGGTTATATATAAATTATCTAATTTTTTTTGACATTCTTCTATAGTTTTGTGCATTGCTTTTCCATTCCTGATATGTACATTTTCAAACCTCTCTCTTTCCATCTTGTTGCAGCAAAGACTTTGTGATGTATGTTGGAGGGTCTGTTTGGGCATTGGATTGGTGTCCTAGAGTTCATGAAAGGCCTGACAGTCATATCAAACGCTAGGTTTTCTCTCCTCTCCTTCTTAATGCCTTCATTTTTATGGTTGTGGAGATGAATTCTTAATTAATTACTTGACCTCTTATTGATGGGTTGCTCATGTATGTGAGCCTAATATTCAGATAACATTTCTTTACAAGGTCATGGAATCATTTACATGGACATGTGAACATATAGAATATAGCCTGGGAAATTCATCCAATTCACACCTCTAACTTCCTGAAGAATGTTTTATTCCATGCATGAGGCAGAAAACATCAATTAAAGAAACTGCAAGTCTCAGTTATCTTGGAGCAAATTTATAAATTATTGGAAGTAGCTTTATATATTGATATCGATTGCTGGATTTGGTAAATCTGCATTCATTTAGATAGTTCAGATTGGTGTCATAGTGCCTAATCGACTATAAAATGTCAATTATTAAACTAAAACAAGGTTGGCCCTGTGCGATCCATAGTTTGACTATATTTTCCTTGTCAATCTTTTATCTCCTCCATAAGTTTTGGATTCTTTTCTTTGGGGGACCTTTGACTTGATTCCTTTGTCAATTTTTGTAGTTTATTTCTATTTCTGCCCATCCTCCTGAATCTTACTATCACAAGATAGGTGTTCCACTTACTGGCAGAGGCATCATCCAGATATGGTGTGTTTTAAATGTTGGTGTGGATGAGGAAGCACCTCCAATGAAGAACTCAAAACTGGGAGCTTGAAACAATAGATCCAAGATGGACAATTCAGTTGAATTAAACAGGCTAAAAGGAAGACCTAGAAAAAAGCCAATAGAAGAATCATCCAGTAATGAAGCCACAAAGGCTTTAGTTAAGATGCCAAAAGGAAGACCTAGAAAAGGGCCAAGAGAAGAATCACCCAGTAATGAAGCCACGGTGGAGATTTCATCTAAGAGGCCAAAAGGAAGACCTAGAAAAAAGCCAATAGAAGAATCACCCAGTAATGAAGCCACGAAGGAGATTTTAGCTCTAGTTAATGAAGCCACAAAGGAGAATTTAGCTCAGGTTAAGAGGCCAAGAGGACAACCTAGAAAGAACCCAACAAATGATACTCTTGATAATTTGGATAGCAGCAACCAATATGTCCAAGCTCTCGCTATTGAATACCCACAAGATTCACCTGGACTTCTTGCTATAGAAGGTATTTCTCAAAACATCCTAGATGAGGCCAAACAAAAACGCAAGGTGAAAGAACAAAAAAAATTCACCAAAAAGCTATCTGATTGTAATTCAAATCTTCAAAACTACTGCACAAAGTAGAAGATTGAAAAGTAAGGCAAGGAAGGGAAGTAATTATGATGGTGTTGCTTGTCCACTGTTATTGACTCATAATGAAGATGATAATGTTTCTTTGGATATCAACTCCACTTCAACTGTAAACTACCAAACACATGAGAATTCTGGACTCAACACTGCAATGCTAGCTTATGGTTCTGATAATGTTTCTTTGGATATCAACTCCACTTCTTCCATTCCAAAGGATGCTGATTTGGCAAGAGTTGTATTATGCCTTGCTCACAATGAAAAAGTTGCATGGGATGTCAAATGGCGACCTTGTAATGCACCCTATTCCAAATACCAGCAACGCATGGGCTATCTTGCTGTCTTGCTAGGAAATGGATCTTTGGAAGTGTAAGTCATCTTCTTCACGTCGATTAGTGTAAGATAATATTCATTGTAAGGAAGGATTGATGTTTCTATAATGACCAATAGTTCTAGCATTTTCAGATATGATTAATAGAAGGAATTGATCATATCTAATCATGTTGAGTTATAGACTGAAAAACATAAATGCTGATGATTTCTTGGATAGCTGTAAGGAGACTTTTACACTTGGAATGTTGCAAATTGAAGAAATGCAAACATAGTGTTGTCATTTGAGCGTGGAGGGATAGGTGGGGGTTTGGGGATGAGAAGTGGTTAGGAAACATATAATTTCATTTGCCCATTATTCCTTTTTTTTTTCTTTTGCCCCTCAGCATGCCCATAATGTAACTCTTATTATAAGTCTCCTAAATTCTAGGTGTTGCTTTTAATTTTAGGCATAAATTAATTATCAATGTGATACTGTTGACAATTCCCCCTGTCAAATGCAGATGGGATGTTCCTCTCCCCCATGCTATGAAATCTGTTTATTCTTCTTCTAATGGAGAAGGCACAGATCCTCGCTTTGTCAAGCTAAAGCCAGTATTCAGATGTTCAACTCTGAAGTGTGGAGGATACAGAGGTAACATTGTTGATATCTTCTATGCTCTTTATATTTATATGAAGTACTACTGGAATTTAAGGAGATTGTAGAATACACTTAGGTTTTCGTTTTAACAGGGATATCTGATATGTAGCTTAGAAACCCCTTTTCGTAGAAATTCTGACCTGGAGAGTTCACTTTCACATGGTATGATTTGGTTTGCAGTATATGGTGGAACCCAAGTGTACCCTTGTACCGTGTTTGTATGAGTGGAGAAAAGTGAGTTCATTTTTCTAAAGGAGGAAAAACAATAATAGAACGAATGAAAGGACTGCCACTAATGTATTTTTCATCCTTGTCCGTATATGTCACATAAGGGAATTTGACATTGGGGGTTTTGTGGATTTTGAAGTGATGTGTATAGTTGAATAGATAGATTGATGAAGATCTTTCATCATTGAATTCCAAATTCACCTAACTCAAATTGTTGAACAGTTGTCATTAATTATAGAGCCTTTTGCTCATTGATCATATTTTTTTTGCTGTGCACTTTATTATTATTTTGTTTCTAATTTCTTTTTTTCAAATTCCTATACAGCATCCCTTTGGCAGTAGAGTGGTCAACTTCACACCCTCATGATTACTTACTTGCTGGATGCCATGATGGAACTGTAATATATCAATCATCTTGTTGTTTATACTGTTATTAATTTAATTGTCTGCCGTGGTTTGGGATAAAGTCTAATCGAGTTGTTGCTTTTCATCACCTCATTTTCAGGTTGCTTTGTGGAAATTATCTGCAAGTGGCACATCTGGTAATAACTAATGAGTCTAATGACTTTCATGTTTTAGTTCTTTCTATGTGAATTGTGTGGATAAAGTTTATGTCATGTTAGATTTGGTTGGAGTTCTGATCTAAATTGATTGATCATTCCATTTTTTCCCTTTGTTAATCTACAGATACAAGGCCTTTGCTTTGTTTCAGCACAGATACAGTTACTATTAGAGCAATCGCATGGGTCCCATCTGAAAGGTTAGTGATGTCAGATGTCTCAGTCTGTTACTTTTCTAGCTGTATGTTTGATTTATCTCTGATATTTTGATGCAAATTTTCACTTTTTTTTTTTATTAGATCTGAAGATATATAATCCTGCTACTTTGGCAATGGCATGTCCCTTGCCTTTAAAATTTCTGTGTTGTCAATAATCATCCAGAAATTTTATCTTGTGTACAATGCTATTTTAACTGTAAAGGGATGCATGGAAACTTTTAATATGTTTATTTCAAAGAAATTGTACTGGCCAAAGTTTTCATTTCTTGTGCTTATAATTGAGATATAAAATATGCTGCCTTCAAACTTTTTTCCAGTGACCAAGGGAGTCCAAATCTTATCCTCACTGCCGGACATTTGGGCCTGAAGTTTTGGGACATACGGTAGGTATGATTTTTTTGTATCACAATTACATGGCATTATTTTGATATCACTGTTTGCATGTTCCATTTGATATACAAATTCTTAATTGCTCAGTTTGCTTCAGATGAACTTATGGGTATGTAATTTTGTATGGAACTTTCAAGAATATGATTTAAATGTTTAATAGAACTACCATGACTGCCTTTTATCCTTGCCCTGGAGTAGACATACTATAATGCACACCAGTACCGCTATGTGCTGTAAGCTTTGGGTGACTGGACTGAGAGCAGAACATGGCTTCAAGTTCTAAAAACTTGGAGACCATTTTCCTTGATGCTTGCACCAAATTTTCATGAACTTTTGTGATAAATGTTTATAGAGTAACAAGCCTCTGGAGAGGTGGAGCATAGTTTTTTTATGAGCTTGTTCTAATATTTTGTGACTATATTCTCTGGTTCCTTTGTGTCTGGAGTTATCTCTGGTATAATCACAGCATAAAAAACTCCTATAAACAAAACATTGATATGCATTTTGCAGTCAGAGCGATAAATTTCCATGAATTTTGCATCATTTTGATATTGGGATTTTGAGTTGAGCATCATCATATGCCCTTATCATGCTTGTCATCTTTATTTGTGGTTGTATTTTTTTGAGAGGCCATTCTCTAATATCCATTTTTGTCCTCTAGGATTAAGAAAAACTGATCAGGGTGCCTCATGCATCATGCTACTCTTTCATATATATAAACATTTCCCTTTTGTCTGGCTTCTCATCTCAACATTAATGGCCAGGAACTCTTTTATAGGTGGTAGAAAAAGACACCTGAGAGTTGAATTTACTTCATCATTTTTTCATGTGGAATACTTTTGCATATGTTGGCTGTATGTATCATGTAACATTGTTGTGTTTTCAGAGCAGGAGGAAGTTCTCATCCCTATTTTACTTCAATTATGGAATGAGGAAATCAATTCCATTTGTATTTTTTTTTTTAAATATAGTTGCTGTATAACTAAGCTTCTGAACAATTGCAGTGATTCATTCCGACCTTTGTGGGACCTTCATCCAGCGCCAAAACTCATATATAGCCTGGATTGGCTGCCAGATCCAAGGTGTTGCATTATTTTTATTGAATAAATCACAGGTTGGGGATTTTATCGATAAGTTTATTCACTTGTATCGAGCCTTTAATTGTTTACATTTTCAGATGTATAATTTTATCCTTAGATGATGGAACAATGAGACTCCTCAGCTTGGCAAAGGCTGCGTATGATGCTGCTGTCAATGGACAACCTTCTGTTGGACCAAAACAACTAGGGATGCACGTTTTTAATTGTTCTTCCTTTGCTATCTGGAGCATTCAAGTGTCAAGGCTTACAGGTACTCTTGTGTTGTCATTTGCTTTAGTATTGAAATGATGCAATTTCATTAATCGCTTAATCAAAATTGGGGGACAAAACGATAGGTGGTATACTGCATTTTCTTCCCTCAGGTTTTTATCATCTTCTTACAGTATTTGTGACTGATGTTGCCTATGCAAGGTTATTTGATTGTCGCATCCTGGGTTCTACTCTTTTAGATTAGGATCCTCTCTTCTACAAAACTACTGTCTTTATCAATATTTTGATTGGTCTTGTTGTTTAGCAACCCAACACGCCTACATCAATGGAATTAATTTATGGTTAATGCATAAATAAGTCCCTCTCAAGTATCAAACTTCAAAATGGCTCCTCCGGGATTATTTGATCCAGTCTACCATTCTATTTCTGTTGTTTGTACCAAATAAATCTAGTTGGAGAAGAAAGTGATCCCGTATGCCAGCTGACTAATAATACCCATTAAGACTATGAGGTGTCCAAATGAATGCAGATGATTTGGCGAGCTTTTGATTTGAGAAAAATTTTGAACCAACGGAACAAACTTCTAGTTTTGCAAATGGGCCGGCTTCATCCTCCAGTCAGGCCAGCTCTTCTGGAGAAACAGGGTCTCACTTCAATGTCCTCCACTTTTCTTGAAAACTTTTTTTGTAGTGATACATAGTAACTTGGGTATTTCTTTGGTGGAATTTACAATGTCTTCTATTGCATATAACTACAGTAGGATCAATCGAAAATGCTTCTTATTATTTGCTGTCCTAGCTGTATCAACCTTTTCATAATTCCTTCTTTTTTTTTAATTGACAGGCATGGTTGCATATTGTAGTTTAGATGGTACTGTTTGCCGCTTCCAGGTATAGCAGACTTCCCATTTTACATATGATTTATTTCCCCTACACTCCTACATAACATCCATGTGACATCCTAGTCTGTGTGTCATGCATGGGCCTGTTCTCTTGCACTTTTTAATGCTGAGTGCTAAGAGGGGGGAACCACATTGCATCATGAATTTAATTTGGCAGGAGTCTGGCTCATTGGTGTGAACAAGAATTATTTAGTAGCATACCTGTTTTACATGTCTAGAGCATGTTTGCAAAATTTTGTTTGAATTACTTACACGAGTGACGAAGGATTGGCATCCAAACACGCTCTTGATAGATCTTTGCATGAATAATTGAGACAACTAAAGTCTTTGTCTGATACTTTGATGCTACTCTTTTACCAAACAATTCATGGTAGAGTTTGAATAATTATATATGTGGATGCCCACATCTGTACGTCTAGCCTGCTTCAGAGCATTTGCTAAAGCTTATATAGTGTTGCTTTCATATTCAGCTCACAACCAAAGTAGTGGAGAAAGATCCATCGAAACATAGGGCCCCACATTTTGCTTGTGGGTCCTTGAGTGAGGATGAATCAGCTATTGTAGTTGGCACTCCATTACCAGATGGTCCTTTACCTTTGAAGAGGCTAGTTAACGATGTTGGGAACAATCCAAAATCCAAGCAGCCCTTGTCTGTGTCAAATAAGGCCACAAAAATCCCAACTTCAGATGATCAACCGTTAGGTAACTGCAAAATTTTCACCCCTATATTCTTCTTCTTAGCTTTGCTTTTCTTCTCTCTTTTGATCATCAAGTTTGTCAAACTTGTTGCAGCTCTGTGCTATGGTGATGATCCAGGTATGTATGATGGATCAGATGAAACATTGACAGCTTCAAAAAACAAAAAGAAACCAAAATCTAAAAGTGGGAGTAAGAAACAGGAAGGAGAAGATCAGGCATTGACATGCATCGAGCAAGATGACAAACAGAAAGGAAGAGGAAAGGATGGAGCTGGGAATGTAATTGAAAGTATCCCACCAAAAATTGTTGCAATGCATAGAGTTAGATGGAGTATGAACATAGGTAGTGAGAGATGGCTGTGCTCCGGAGGAGCAGCCGGAATCGTACGGTGTCAAGAAATCAAAATGTCTGGTGTTGATATATGCTTGGCTAGGAAGAGATAGCAGCCAGGCAAACGTTAATCATAATCTATGGATATTTAATGTTATTTTCCATAGATTTGGCTTTAAAAAAAAAAAAAGTAAGAGTAAGAATTCTTGAGAAGAATAATAGAAACAAATTCCTCGCTATTAATCGCCAACAAATAATATTGAAGCATAGAATAATCGGCAATTCCTCCCATAAACGATAGGTCTTGAACGGAAAATCTGGTCGGCGATTAATTGGGAAAGAAATCTGTAATAAACTGAGAAATCATCGCCATGTACTCGGTGGAGCTCGTGAGTTGAAGGCAAATATTGAGAAAAATAGCTTTCTCCAAAAGTCGTTAAATAATCGCCAATACAATGTTAATCGTCAATGACGCGAAATAATCAGAATCCAAGTGCCGATTAATCGTTGGATTGTGACTGATTCCTCGCCTATTCATCGGGAAAAAGTCTCTATTTCCTCACCAATTACTCGGGGTCAATTCCTCGCAAATTAATCGTTAAATACTCGTGATTTCCTCGTAAACTACTCGGGGTTTCTGCGGGATTTCCATCTGCGCATGCTCGTTGATTCCTCGCCAGTCAATAGCGATTTTCTTAAATTCATCGCGAATTCCTCGTAAATTAATCGGTAAAAGATTGTTAATCCATATCCAATTAGACGCTTATTGATCGGGAAATACTCGGATTTCCTCAAATCAGGGCTTTTGATGGAATTCATTAATCAGAATCTTCCCGTAAAATCGGACATCTAAATTAAATACTCGTCAAACAATCAAGAACTAATTGTTAGATGTTTGTCCCTCCGACGACTCTCTAAACTAACTGTTCCACGAGATTATTTGGTCTGATGATGAGAAAAAAAAATTATTTCTACAACTTTTCCCTTTTTTTTTATTCAATGATTATTTGGTTTCATGATGAGAAAAAAAATTTTCTTTTTTTTCTCTCTCTTTTTCTTTCCAGTTAAAGTGAGCATAGAGATTTTAGTAAGCATGTCAACTATAATTAACACCAGGAAAATCTTTCCTTTTTATAAAGATTAGCATGGAAATTTAATAATGCAAGTAGATCTTTGGAATGAATATAACATTTTTTTTATCTTTATAATATTATAATTCTGATGTTGCATGTAGATCGATGATCAAACATCTTCTAAATTTTGTTAAAACTTCAATTAAGCATTAATCTTTAAAAATGATCTAGAATTATTTTTTTTTTATTAACGTGGATATTTGGCGGGTTCCTTAACTAATTTTACGGGCCCTGAAGTTAACGACCATATAAATTTCTAGTGACTCTGAAATTTATAAGACTCAAACTGGTGATGTAGAATTATTCCTTAATCAATATGATTATGCACAATTAATAATTCTCAATCTCCTTGCTAAATGTTTGAGGTTCAAGAAATATATGATTGTGCAAAATAAAAATAAAAACTAGGAAGAAAAAAATAAATAAAGGAGGCCTCGAAGAAGAACAGGATTATTCAGACAGCTTGACTAATTATGATTAAGTTGACCACCTTAAATCTAAGTTAAATTTAGCCCTACAATAAGATTATGACTAATGATTGTCATCAATGGAAGAAATCCATCTTTGATATGATCTGCTAGTGACCTCACGCTCTCTTAAACATGATGCTAGCTATTTTAGGTGGACAAGCATTGAAGGTAATAATTAGTGCGAACCAAAATATTAGTAAAGTAATTAACTATATTTACATGTTGATAACGTATTTAATGTTCGTAATTGATTTTTCCTACATCAAAACATCAATGTCACACCCACTAATATAGGGATTTTCACTTTTTAGTTGTCAATTCATGACTTAATTATGAGCTTAAAAAAATTGGTTGTTGACAATCTTGCAGTTCACAAAACTTATATTTTAGAATTTTACTGATTAAATGATCAGGAGAAATTTTAAAAAATTAAATATTATCTTTATTTTTCATATCTAGTTTAGAAATTCCTATATTAATTCCATAATTATTTCTTAGGATTTTTCCTCTTTTAACTATTAGGGTTTAGATCTAGAACTAATATAAATAAAGTTGTTTAACTTATATTTTCAGCTGTGAAAATAAATAAAATTAAATATTTTGATGTCTCATTATAATTATGGGTTTGTTTGGTTTTTTAAGGTTTTGTCTTGTAACAAATCTAGTGGATCTTTGAGAGTTTTAACTTGTAACAAACATCGTTAC